>Ga0209403_10002126_pt1 | contig 24178 bp, 25 predicted proteins | sample ArcticOcean_MG_C_8_FD_187440 | JGI IMG/M metagenome (GOLD analysis project Ga0209403, IMG submission 187440) | Marine microbial communities from western Arctic Ocean - ArcticOcean_MG_CB11_86 (SPAdes) (version 2) | ecosystem: Environmental > Aquatic > Marine > Oceanic | place: Arctic Ocean... | reverse complement strand
ATTAAGAAAACGTGGCTGCTGCCGCCGCAGATTAGGGGCAGAATAGCCCCACAACCAAGCCCAGTCAAGCGGGTTGTGACGCCTGTGACAGCGCCCCGGCACGCAGGGTGGGATTTCGTATTATAATTCCCCCGTATTTGAGACCCGCAGCAAGCAGACCCGGCCCGAAATTAGATTCTAAAGGAGGGGGATATGCCGATAGAGCAGTTTGCCCCGGAATTATCCAAGATCATTTCAACCGACGAGCCAATACTGGAGTTGGCCGATGGCTTTGGCGGAACGGAAGGCCCCGCAGAAGGACCACTCTGGTGGAAAGAGGGTGGCTATCTGCTGTTTAGCGACATCCATAACAACCGTCGTATGAAGCACGTTCCAGGCGGAGACACCACCGTTTTTGTGGAAGGAACCAACCGGGCCAACGGTCTAACACGGGACCTACAAGGCCGCCTGGTGTCCGCAGAGCACGACAGCCGCCGCGTTGCCCGTCAGGAGGCTGATGGCAGCGCAACGGTCATCGCCAGCAGCTTCCAGGGTCGCCAACTCAACCGCCCCAACGACGTTGTGGTGAAGTCTGACGGCAGCATCTATTTCACCGACCCGTGGACCAGCCCGCACCCCGCAGAACAGTGGGACCTCAACTTCTCCGGCGTCTACCGAGTCTCACCAGACCTGGGAACTATGACCCTGTTGGTTGGCGACTTCGTAGTTCCTAACGGACTGATGTTCTCACCAGACGAGAGCATCCTCTACATCAACGACTCTCGCAGAGGCCACATTCGTTCCTTTGAGGTCCAGCCCAACGGGACCCTGGCCAGGCAGAGCGACAAGGTCATCATCGACGTTAATGGTGAAGAATCTGGCGTCCCAGACGGCATGAAAGTAGACATCGAAGGCAACATTTACACTGGCGGCTCCGGCGGCCTGTACATATTTGACCCCAGTGGCAAAAAGCTGGGTATCATCAGGCACGGCGCTTCCGCCACCACCAACCTGGCCTTTGGCGGCGACGACATGAAGACCCTGTATTTCACCAGCCGCAACCACCTTGGTTCAGTGAAGGTCAACATCGCCGGCAACCCCACACCAGCCGACAAGAAGGGCTAAAACTCTTTAGCAAGAGACCGGAAGCCTTTTTGTGTACCCTTTCGGGTTTGTCATCCCGAGGACGGAAGCAACGAAGGATCTACCGACTCGCACCTTGGCAGACCCTTCGCTACGCTCAGGGTGACAAGTGAACAGCGTCATCGCACAAAACTAGTAAAACAATTACCAAACAACAAGGAGAATCCAAATGGCTAGACTACCAGCCGTAACCCGAGAACAACTCAACGAAGAAGAACAGGGTTATTTCGACTCTATCGTAGGCACCCGTGGCAGCATACGCGGGCCCTACGGCGTGCTACTGCACAGCCCTAAATTGGCCGCTCGCGTGGCTGACACCGGAGCCTTTGTACGCTACGAGTTCGGCATCCCAGAAGGTCTGAAAGAGATCGTCATCATCACCACCGCCCGGGAGATGCGTTCCCAGTACGAGTTCTCGGCCCACGCCAAGCTCGCCCGCGCCGGAGGAGTCTCCGACGAGACCATCAAGATAATCGCCACCGGAGCCGCCCCAGAGGGCCTCACCGGAGACGAGGCGCTGTTGTCCGGCTACGTGAAAGAGATGCTGCAACAGCACAAGGTCAGCGACGCCACCTACAAGGCCCTGGTAGCTCGGTTTGGCGAGCAGGACACCCTGCATTTAGCCGTGCTGGTTGGCCATTACATGCTGGTCGCCCAGGTACTGGCCACTGTGGACGTGGAACTTGGCGAAGGCATGGTCGCTGAGATTCCTGAGTAAGGATTCGTAACCAAAACCTTTCTAGCACACAAGCAGATAAAAGGAGGACATCCCGTACATTTGGGGATGCCCTCCTTTTAATTGAACAACGGAACAACTAAATTAAAAAGCTACCGAAGAGTGTCGCTCACTGTGGCCAGAGTCTCACCGTCTAGCCTGAATTGAAACTCCACCGGGCCGTTGGCCGCGAACTCTGAGCGGTCTACTGTCACCATGGTCATGGGAGCGTACAGATACGGCAATTCGCGGCCCTGGGCATCTTCTTCAAGTTCTAAGTCCACCACCGCCACGTTTCCGTCTATCTCTATGCCAACCACGGATAACGGGTCGCCCTGTACCGGCAGCCAGAGCAGATAGGCCACCAAAACCACCGAACCCGGAAAATCAGGGCGGCCCAGTGTGTCGCCCCTACCATAGGTCCGCTTGCCGACCACTTTTTGGTTGAATTGCGTCATCTCCAGATCGCTGGTGATTACTGCCACTCTGAGTTCTCTGGAAAACGCGCCAGCCGACTCTTCATCCCGCGGAGCAACCCAGCCACTGTTCACATAACGCCAAATCGGCGGTTGAACGGCTTCACTGGGCACTTCAGTCTTCACCACTTCCTCAGGCACAGCGGTGGACACCACCGTATCTCCACCGCAGGCAGCAATCAGGAAACCAGCCATTATGGCTATCAGAAGCGCTAGAAATTTGGTCGACATTCGCCCTTCTTGGATGTGATCTGGCAAGCAGTCAAAGGCCGGTTTCCAATTACCGAACAAGTACCGGACGAGCCCAAAGCCCGTTCCCGCTTGCAGTTATATTCTGATTACGTATGATAGCAAAATTCAGGTTTACAACACACGCCGCTGTAGCTGGACCCAGCCCGATTGGAAACTCCCACTAGGCCGGTTAACCTACTCTTGTAAATCCAAAACTCCACTGTCAAACTGATAGCATGCGCATTGGTGATTTTGAATTCCAAGAGCCCCTGCCAGAACTGAAAGACCCCCACGTATTGGCCGTCCTACGACCGTGGATTGACGTGGGAAACGTAGGCACGCTAACCATGAGGCGTTTGGAGCGTCATCTAGAGTCCAAAGAGATTGGCCGTTTGGTCAAACCAGGACGCTACTATGACTTCACCCGGTACCGCCCCAAATCGGTCCTGAAGCAGGGTGTCCGGGAATACAACATCCCGTCCACCACCATCAGCGTGGCCATCCGGGAACACGGGCCAGACATAATTACCCTACACATGCTGGAGCCACACCTCTACGGAGAGGACTACACCGACTCGCTGATCGAAGTCCTGAAATATCTTGGGGTGAAGCGTTACTCCATGATTGGGGCAATGTACGACATGGTCCCCCACACTCGTCAGCTATTGGTCTCCGGTGGCACTGTCGACGCACGGAACGAAGAAGAATACAAGCTGGTTGGCGTGCGCCCCAGTGATTACGAAGGCCCAACCACCATCACCTACCTGATCCCCAATGCCCTTGATGCGCTGGACATTGAAACCCGCATCTTTGTGGTTCATCTGCCCCAGTACTTCCAGGTTGAAGAAGACTTCACCGGCACTGCACGTCTGATGGAGATTATGTGTACGCTCTACGGGCTGCCCAGCCGCTTGGCTGATCCCGAAAGAGGCCGCCAGCAATACGCCTCACTCCAAAACATCGTCACAGACACCTCAGAGGTCGCTGGCCTGCTGGAACGTCTCGAAGAACGTTATGACCGAGAAAATAGCCCGGACAGCGCATCAGATAGCCCTCTTTCGCCAATGGTTGAAGAATTCCTGCAGGGTCTAGGCTCAGATAGCGACCTTGGTTCTGACTTAGACTTGGACCATCTGGACTTTGACATAGACCCGGACGACGACCCTTCAGACGAGTAAGCTCCGTCTCTGTCGGTCATAAAAAATTGTCCGCCTCTTCAGGTACTTATCCAGAAACCGCAGGTCCAGACCCAGTTGCGTTAACCCAACAATTGGTGCGTTTTAACACCACCAATCCGCCCGGCAATGAAACCCAATGCATCCAACACATCAAGGCTTTGTTTGACAGCGCAGGCATTCAGAACCAGGTCTTAGCCAACTCCCCAAGTCGTCCCAACTTGATTGCCCGTCTGCCCGGTAACGGCAGCGCTGCTCCTTTGTTACTGCAAGGCCATGTAGACGTTGTTCCCGCAGACCCGGCCGTCTGGCAGCAGCCACCGTTTAGCGGAAACCTGGTAGACGGCGAAATCTGGGGCGTGGCTCGCTGGATATGAAGGGCGGCATCGCCACGATGGTCTCAGCGATGTTGCGGGCCAAGTCGGAAGGTATGACTCCTGCCGGTGACATCGTGCTGGCCTTGGTGAGTGACGAAGAATCCGGCGGCAACCAGGGTGCCAGATATCTGGTGGAACAACACCCGGAGCAATTCCAGGGGATCAAACACGCTATTGGCGAGTTCGGCGGGTTCAGTTTCAACATTGGCAGTCGCCGGTTCTACCCAATCATGGTGGCCGAGAAACGGGTGTGCCACGTCAGGGTTACTTTTCGCGGGGGCGGTGGACATGGTTCGCTGAACCAACGAGATAACCCCGTAAACGCTTTGGCCCGGTTTCTGAACCGGATCGAGTCACACCAACTGCCCACCCATGTCACTCCAGAGACCAGGCTCATGTTCCAGGCCATTGGCAAGAACCTTCCGCCCGCACCGCGTCTGGCCATGAAAACCTTATTGAACCCACGTTTTACCGCAGCAACTCTGAAGCTGCTGGGAAGCAAAGGCCGTACCTTCAACCCGTTATTCCGAAACACGGTCAACCCAACGATTATCCGAGGGGGAGAGCAGGTCAATGTGGTGCCGAGTGAGGTCCCCGTTGATCTGGATCGACGAATACTGCCCAACTTCCAACCGGAGCAGCTTTTTGCCGAATTGACTGCGATAGCAGGAGCTGCAACAAAACCAGAGTTCGAGATACTGGTCCACGACCAAGGGCCTAAAGAGCCAGACCTGAGCCTATTTAAAACTTTGGAAGCCGTATTGAAAGAGGGCGACCCGGACGGAATACCAGTGCCAATGTTGATGCCGGCAGCCACTGACGGTCGTTTATTTTCGCGACTCGGCATCCAAACCTATGGGTTTTTGCCTATGCGTTTACCGCCAAACCTGGATTTTGCCGCTACTATCCACGGTCCAAATGAGCGTGTGCCAGCTGACGCCATACGCTTTGGAACAGATACGATATCGCCTGTTTAAACGCTACGGACGGGGGTACGGACGGGCCTTCTAGCCAGGCTTGAGTTACACTGGAAATTGTTTGACGGGACATAGGCGGTATGCTAGAGTGAATCCACCTATCTTTCATGCGATGAACGAGGATTTTGTCGGAGGTACCAGAGCATAGCTAGACAGTATCGGGTCAACGAGCGGATTAACAGCCCCACCGTGAGAGTCATTGGCGACAATGGGGACCAGCTCGGTGTGATGGAAGTCGCACGTGCGCTGCAACTCGCGAGAGACGCCGACGTGGACTTGGTTGAGGTAGCTCCCAATTCCGATCCTCCTGTTTGTAGGCTACTGGACTACGGAAAACTCCTTTATCTAACATCTAAGAAAGAACGCGAATCCCGGAAGGGACAGAAGAGTACCGATCAGAAAGAGGTACGCTTCCGACCAAATATTGGAACGCATGACCTGGACGCCAAAACCCGCAAGATTCGCGAGTTCATCAGCGAGGGTGCCAAGGTCAAGCTCACTGTCCGCTTCCGCGGGCGTGAAGCCGCCCACCAGCAACTGGGACTTTCAGTCCTGAAGCGAGTGGCCGACGAATTAAAAGACGAAGTAAGACTAGAGCGCCCACCGACCATGGAAGGCCGGGCGTTGTCCATGGTGCTGATACCAGCACTGGTCAAGACAGAACTAACAAACGATAAAAATCAGGATCAAGTAGAAGAACTGGCAGATGCCCAAACTTAAAACACACAAAGGCGCCAAGGCCCGCATCCACATCACCGGAACTGGCAAACTGATGCGTCGCAAACGCATGAGTAGCCACCTGCGGCGCAAAAAGCCCACCAAGGTAACCAGAAAATACGCTGATAAGTTGTCAGTTGACGCTGCGGACTACAAGCGTCTGCACAAGCTGCTCCCCTACGGCTAAGCAGCTACTCCATCTTTTCGCACCTTCCAAGTAATTTCAGTCCGGAGATTAACCCTTGTCTAGAGTTAAACGTGGCGTTACTAAGAGCGCCCGCCATAAAAAGATACTAAAAGCCGCCAAAGGCTATACCGGCTCCTCGTCCCGTAACTACAAGTGGGCCAAGGAAGCCGTCCAGCACGCTTGGGCCTACGCCTACCGTCATCGCCGTGAGCGCAAGGGTGACTTCCGTCGCCTGTGGATCATCCGCATTGGCGCTGGCTGTCGCGAGGCCGGGGTAACTTATAGCCAATTCATGCACGGTCTAAAACTGGGCGGGATTGAGCTAGATCGCAAGATACTGGCTGACATCGCCGTACGCGACCCGCAGGCTTTCACCAAGCTAGTTGAAGCTGCCAAGGAACACTTGTTGGCCGCAGCCGCCTAGCCAGTTCAAGTAAAACGAACGAACAAACAAAAACCGGGGTGTGAATCACACCCCGGTTTTTTTGTGCCTAAATATATTTCAGTTAAGCGTGGCTCTCAACCAAGAGCCATGCCTACTGGTTTACTTCCTGGCGAATCCGTAATAAGTGTCGTTGTCCAAGACGCGGAGCAATCGCTCTTCGGTGATGACAATCGGGCGAATCGGTGTGGCCCAGCGCTCCGTAAGCTCATAATGCAGGTCTGTCAGTGACATTGGTCGGTTGTTCCGAGCTAACAGGGTGCGGAACAAAATCTCTTGCACCGGCATGTCAGACCGGATGAAGCTGGGGTCATTCTTGCAGTTCTGGGAGACCTCACGAATCAGGCTCTTCACATCGCCCAGTTCGCTGATTGCCTTGCTCTTGGACGGACTGGAAGCGGTCAATCGAGCGGCCAATAAGTGCACTGGTGAGCGCTCAAGTTTATTCAACCGGTCGCTGCTGATCAGAAACAGAGGGTTCTCCATTTCCGGCGGCTCTTCTTCTACTTCAGCTATTACTTCTACGGTTTCCCCTGGCATTTCCTCGGGAGACTCTTCCGGAGTTTCTACCGCTGTTTCTACCGCTGTTTCTTCAGCCAGTTCTTCGGCATTAGAGTCTTGGGTTGTCATACTTGTACCTCTTCGTTCCAATCCAACATGATTATCTGTACCAGGTCGCCTGCATCCTTGCGAGGCTCGTCTTCGGGGCATATCGCCAGGCCGTTGGCTCGCGACATAGAAGTCAGAATATTAGAGCCTTGAGGGCCCGTGGGAGTGGCTTGGTATTTTCCGTCTTTCAACGCCACTTCCACCCTAGCATATACCCGGCGTCCATCTTCGTTTCTGATGGGTGCAGTGAGTATGCCTTCAACCATCGGCCGCGCCGTGGTCGTTCTGCCCAGCATGGTCCTGATTGCGGGCCTGGCAAACATCTCAAAGGCCACCATGGCACTCACCGGGTTGCCGGGCAGTCCCAACAGCGGTATGTCTTTACCATCAGCACTGCCACCCGCACTGGAGCCGTTCAGGTATCCAAACGCCAACGGCTTGGCCGGTCGCATACGGACCGACCAGAAATTCATCTTGCCGCGTTCATTCAATACATCTTTTACGATATCATAATCGCCCTTGGAAACGCCTGCCGAGGTGACCACCAGGTCGGACCCGACTGCGGCTTCCAGCTTGGCGTTTAAATCAGCTAAATTATCCCTGGCGATGCCCAATATCCTGGGGATCCCACCACTGGCCACCACTGATGCCGCTACGCTGAAGCTATTTGAGTCGTATATCTTGCCACCGGACAGTGGAGTGCCCGTGGTTTCCAGCTCGTCGCCAGTCGCCAACACCGCCACTATAGGGCGGCGAATGACTTTTACCTTATCCATGCCCAAAGAGGCGATAACGCCAACCTCGGCGGCCCGAACCACGGTGCCTTTCTCCAGCACCAATGCCCCTACGCTTACGTCTTCGCCAGCGGGTCGTACGTTGCAGCCAAATGGCATGTCGGCAAAGATGGCCACCTGATCCAAAGGCTTCCCTGCTCGCTTCCGCTCAACCTCGTCGGTTTCTTCAAAGGGAATCACCGTGTCGGCACCGTCGGGCACTGGCGCTCCGGTCATAATGCGCACAGCCGTGCCGGCAACAACTGTCTTGTCTGGCATCTGACCCGCCGCCACGATTCCAATGACCTCCAGGTTGCTGGGGTTCTCTTTTGAAGCCCCGGCAATGTCAGCCTGGAGCACGGCGTAGCCGTCCATGCCCGAGTTGGCCAGGGGCGGCAGGGCGATGGGCGAGTAGATATCCTCTGCCAGTATTTGCCCCATGCTTTCCAGCAGGGGTTTTTCTTCCGGTTCCAGTGTCTGGAAACTGGCGATTACTCGCTCGTAGGCCTGCTCAACACTGAGCATGTCTTCGTCGACGTGACCGTGAGAGTGAGGTGCTTCGTGATGTTGGTCGTGATTGTGACTAGTCATATGCCTGTTGACGGGCCAATTAAGCCCGTAGCGTTACGTTTAGTTCCCGTTCCAGGGTGATTAAAAGACCGTTCAAAGACTTGCTTACTTCTTCGTTGGTCAAAGTCCGATCCCTTGCTTGAAAGTATACGTGAAATGCCAGTGATTTGAATCCTTCCGCTATGTTTTCGCCAGCATATCTGTCAAACAGTTCAGTATGGTGCACACCACGGTGGCGGGTTATCAGTTGAGTCACTTTGCCCGCCGACACATCAGACGGCATCACCAACGCCAAATCGCGGGTGGCGGAAGGATATCTGGGCAACGACTCAAAATTGCTCTGTGATTCTGGTAGGGCCGCCAAGATAGGTTCCAGATAGAGTTCAAAGAACGCCACCTGCGGCGACTCTAACCCCAGTCTTTCCATCACCACCGGGTGAATCTCACCAACCATACCCATCTCGGAGTCTGCTGCTTTAATCACAGCACAGCGTCCCGGGTGGAAGGTTTTATCCTCTGACGGCTCGTAGGTGGCGGCCACACCCAATCGATTCATCACCAATTCCACAACGCCCTTGGCATCGTAGAAGTCCATGGCCTGTTCGTCTTCCAACCAAGAAGGTTCGTGACGCAGCCCGGCCAGCACACAGGCGATGGTCTCTCGTTCTTCGGGGAGGTCATCATATCGGGGCCAAAAGGTCCGGCCAGCCTCAAACAACCGGAAAGGCCCGGCGCTGTGGCTTTGGTTGGCGGCCAAGGTGCTCAGCACGCTGGCCCGCAGAGTAGTACGCAGGTACTCACGGTCAGAGCTCATGGGATTGGCCACGCGCAACGGCAGGGCGTCCAAGTCTAGCTGCTCCACCTGCTCCAACTGCTGCAATGTGACTAAGGGATAGTTAATCACTTCTTGAATCCCGGCCGTTGCCAGCACATCTTGGATCCGGTTACGCAGGTCCATCACCGGCACCGGCTGCTGGAAGGGTATGGGACTGGAGAGCATGGTAGTGGGGACGGCTTCGTAGCCGATGGTCCGCACCACTTCCTCAACCAAATCCTCTTCAATGGTCACGTCATTGCGCCAGTAGGGAACCGTCACCTTCAAAGCGTCTTCGCCGTTTAATTCCCAGGTGAATCCCAAAGACGTCAGGGTCTCCTGCGACTGTTTCAGGTCCACTTCCATGCCCAGCATCCGCTTAATCTTGGCGCTGGTCAGTGGCACCACCGGAGCATCGGCTCCCTCGTCAGACAAGATATCAATGATTCCAGGCGCTACGGTGCCGCCAGCAACTTCTTGGATCAGCCCGGTGGCCCGGCGCAGGGCAATCGGCGCCAGTTCAGCCCTAAGACCTTTCTCAAATCTGAGGGTGGCCTCGGTGCGTAGGTCCAAAGACTGGGCTGTTTCGCGGTTGTTGGCACCGTTAAACGTTGCCGATTCCAGCAGCACGTTCACCGTGTTATCGCTAATTTCACTATTGGCACCGCCAATAACACCGGCCAGACCAATGGCGTCATTGGCGTCGGCGATTACCAGGTTTTCCGTGCTGAGTTTGCGTTCTACGTCGTCCAGCGTGGTCAACTTCTCGTCGGCCCGCGCCCGTCGGACAATCACTGTGGCGTCTTTAATCAGGTCGAAGTCGAACGAGTGCAGCGGCTGGTTGTATTCCAGCATGACAAAGTTGGTCACATCCACGACGTTATTAATCGGCCGCAGCCCGGCTTTGGTCAGGCGGTCCTGCAACCACTGGGGAGACGGCCCAATCTTGACGCCCTGTAGCAGGCTGGCCGTGTAGCGACGGCACAAATCCGGGTCGGCCACGCTGATGTTTACTTGCTCTGCAATCGGCTTTCCGGATTCCTGATAGCCAACTTCTGGCTCCGTGACTTTCTTGCCGATGATGGCTCCCACTTCGTAGGCCACGCCCAACACAGAGAGGCAGTCCAAACGATTTGGGGTTAGCTCCAAGTCCAGGACAATGTCGCCCAGGTAGTCATCAAGCGTTGCGCCTACGGGTGCATCATCAGGTAGCACGATGATCCCGTCGTGGTCGTCACCCAGACCCAACTCAATGGCAGAACAGATCATCCCCTGCGATTCAACGCCGCGAATCTTGGCGGCCTCCAGGGTCTCATTGCGCTCGGTGTGGGTGTTGTAGACGTTAGCGCCCACCTTGGCAAAGCAGATGTTCTGGTCAGCAGCAACGTTGGGCGCACCGCAGACCACTTCCATCTCTTCTTTGCCGGTGCTCACCACGCAAAGACGTAGCCGATCAGCATTGGGATGGGGACGGACGTCAACGACGTGGCCGACGAATATCTCCGTCCAACCGCCAATCACGTCCACTTCACCAACCTCGATACCGGCCATGGTCAGCCGGTGGGCCAGTTCCTGGGCGGGCATGTCCACGTCTACGTATTGTTTGAGCCAGCTAAGGGGTATTTTCATTTCTTATCTCGTGTGTTCGCAGGGCTTGGCGTTGGCCAAGAACCTAGAAACGTCAAGCCACGGCCTGTCGTTGGAATTAGCTACTAAAATTGGCGCCTAGAATTGGCGTAAAAACCGGAGGTCGTTGGAATAAAAATGACGTATGTCATCGATTCCGTATTTCAACATAGCGATGCGCTCCGGCCCCATGCCAAAGGCAAAGCCGGTGTACTTCTCAGTGTCGTAACCCACACCCTCCAACACCTTGGGGTGAATCATCCCGGCACCCATAATCTCAATCCAACCGCTATCGCGGCAGATACGGCATCCATCTCCCTCGCCCTGACAGGCAAAACAGTCGATGGACATATCAACGCCGGGCTCCACAAATGGGAAATAGTCACAGCGGAAGCGAATCTTGCGCTCCTCGCCGAACATCCGCCGGGCAAACTCGTAAAGAGTTCCCTTGAGGTCAGCAAAGGTTATACCTTCGCCAACCGCCAGACCCTCCACCTGGTAAAAATGCCATTCGTGGGTGGCATCTGTGGCCTCATAGCGGTAACACTTGCCGGGCACAACCACCCTGATTGGCGGCTCCCTGTTCTCCATGACCCTGGCCTGCATCGGCGAGGTGTGGGTCCGGAGTAGCATTGCTTTCTCGTCGGTGGGGTCTTCATAGTCCACCCAAAGGGTGTTCCACATATCCCGCGCCGGGTGCCCCTTGGGGATGTTCAGCATCTCAAAGTTGTAGTGGTCCCACTCCACTTCAGGGCCTTCCACCACGCCAAACCCCATGGCCACAAAGGCGTCGCAGATCTCCCGGACGATCTGGGTTGTCGGGTGCAAGCGGCCTTCCAAAACCGGGCGGCCAGGAAGGGTGACATCCAAACGGTCACGACTGGCCGACAGGGTTAGGGCTTCTTCGCTGATCTGGCGCACGCGTGCTTCCAGTCGTTCTTCCAGCCTGTTCTTGGCCTGGTTCGCCAACGCGCCAATAATTCGACGCTGGTCAACTTCCAAGGAAGCAAGGCCGCGCAGCACGGTGGTCAAAACACCGCGACGCCCCAGGTACGAAACACGCCACTGGTCTATCGCTTCCAGGTCTTGAAGAGAATCCAGTTCCGCCGTGGCGGTATTGGTAATCTCATCGATTGATTGTTCTGTGGGAGGCTGGGCTAAGGGCTCGGTCAAGCGGGTTGTTCCTCCAATGGTCTCGATGCGCCGGTCGTCATTAAAATCCTGATTAAACCGGCATTGATTAATAAGCGCGGATCATCCGATAAAAATTTACGAATCAAACACGCAACAAGCAATTATAGAAACCGGCAATTGACGGGTCAAGATGGCCAGGCACGATTCCTATCTTTACCCACCCTTTATTTGCCTAAAAACGGCCAGGTTATGACAATGAAATATTGTTTTAGTACAATTGTTCTGATAATCTGGTTATTGATTACCGTTGGCATTAACCAATGGTAATCCTCCAGTTGGTTTCCCTACACAAATCATAATCAACGACATATGGAAGCGCGGCTGTGCCGCCCAAAATCTAACAGGACAGACCTAAACGGGATGAATCGTGAATTGGTTCCATCTTAAAAACTGCATCAAATGCCAAGGAGATCTAGCTTCCGACGAAGGCGACTGGATCTGCCTGCAATGTGGCACCTACTACTATACCGGTTTGTACCAGGTGCCCACCCACTTGAGTGACAGCCAATCAGACCTGGGTGTTGGCCCGTCTCAGGGACGAACTGGTCTCGCCCCAAAGGGCGCTGGCCCCTCAAGAGCCCCATTGCTCGCAGAATACACTCAACCCACAGAAGAACCCGCCATTGCCCCCAGGACCGCTGCAATGGTCAGGATGGCGTCTTAATGACCACTTCCCAAGAACACACCGGTCAAGACGACATCGTGTTGTTGGCCTTGGACGCCGGAGTCAGAGAGACTGGCTGGGCTGTTTTCAAGGGCGATGAGGTAATCGAAAGTGGCGTCACCGGGCTATCAACCCGGCGCAAGGTGGAACCGGAGGTCAGAGTCACCCACCTGCTGCAATCTTTGGATGAACTGATCGAGAAGTGGAACCCTCAGTTGGTGGCCCTCTGCCAACCCAGCGGCATCAACTGGCCGGTGCCAGCCTTGGATCTGCTGATAACCTCGCTCTCCGGTTGGTCTGTCGGCCACGACCTGCCCCAGTTCTCCTATACAGCCCAGGAGGTGCGCACTGCCATCGCCGGGCACCCAAACGCGTCACGAGACCAGCTTGGCTACGCCACTATGTTGTTACTAGCCCTGATCGGCCAGGGACGCTCCACCCACGAATGGGAAGCCATCGCCGTTGGCCACTATCACCTGACACGAGGCAAACAGGCTGAAGTCGCCTAGTCTAAAAATATAAAAACCCGGGCTACCTTAGTGGTCTTCGGCGTCGCCGTAGGTCTTCTCGCCGGCAGCTATCGACACCGTGATTCGGTTTTCTGACGGCGGTATCGGACAACTCCAATTGGGGTTGTAGGCGTAGTTGAAGTCCACCACTAGGTGGCCGTCACCCGTGGCCGGCAGGTCTAGGTAGCGGCCGTCTGCGTAGGACTCCCTGCCGGTGGTGGCGCCCATGAACGGTAGAAAAAAGTCGTCGCCGCCGAAACTCCAGTACACCACCAGGGTCACCGGCTCACCATTCACGTCAAACTTCAACTGCCCCCAGCGGGTGTGGGGAGCCGTGTCCCCGCTGCTGGTTGCCATTTGAATCAGGTCCTTGGCGTCACTGGGGAACTTCTCCACAGCGAGCACAAACTGCAGGTTGGCGTTTTCTTCAAAGTATTCCAGCCCCCTGAACCGTTCGCGCTGCGTGTTCGTCAGGGGTGAATTTTGGTCACCCCCCAAATACTGGTCTTTTGCTTTCCTGAAATCGGTTATCTCTGACATTGTTCTGCTTGCCCTTTCTATTTTATTAGAGCGCTAGTATTTTGGCGCCCTGGCCTTTTATCGTTCGAATATTTTGATGCACCAGCCCGGTTTTTGGTGCAGCGATGCACAAACTGATAATTTTGGCCCTGCCAGGCGTGTATAATAGGGCGCGTTCCAGACCTGAAATCTGAACGCAAAATCAACCGGTGAGTTTGTACGGATCCCAACCCGAATCGCCGTACTATTTACCACCGAACTGTATTATCGGAGGCACGATGCCAATCATTCAACGGCCCTACGTTCCCCCAGACGACCAGGTACCCAACGAGGATTCATATGTGAATCCAGGCGTAAGCAATAGTGAAGGCACGACCGAGGGCAGCACGTCCCAGGAAGGAACGCTCGACCCAATCACGTTCTACAGCGACTCCATGCACATCTTCAGCAGCCTGTATTCTGCGGTGCTGTTCTTTGGCGAGCAGATGGAAGAGCGGGAGCCCATCCTGCGGGCCAGAATCAAGGTTAGCCCCCAGATGCTAAAGGCAATCGCGCTGCTCACCACCAAGCACGTGAAGGAATACGAGGACGCCGTGGGGCCAATCACGCTGCCCGACCAGGTCTATTCTGCGTGGGACTTGAACGGCGAAGAAGAGGATGAACATGGCCACGCCGCAGGATGATCGTCCTCTAGCGGAAGACTTCACTACGCCGATTAAGATTGATGCGGGCGCGGACCATGCGACACCGGATAACTGGAACTATCAATATGTATCTTCCAGCCAACCCAACGCGGCCGTCTTCCACATCAGCCATTCTGAGTCCACAAGGGTGCTGATTGACATGCTGCGGCCGTCAGACAGTGCCCCCGACGCCACGTTTGTGCTGAATAAAGAGATGCCCATAGTTATTCTGGACAGCCTGGACAAGTTCTGGGCGGCGGAAGCCCGCACGCAGATGCCACTCTCGGGCATCAGGGTTCCGGTGGAAGGAGACACGGTGGCGGAGGCTAAACGGGCGTTGGCGGCGGATTTAGCCGCCCAGCTACGCCTGTTGCTGTTGCTTTCCAGTTCGCACAAAGGGACCATCGCGCCCGCGCTGCTGGAGAACCTCAAGTACCTGTCTTCCTGCATGGAGGCCGGGCCAGGGGCTTCTTAGCTGGCCTTACCTCTTGGACTAGGTCTTACCCAACCAACGCTGCCAGGCGCTCTTGTACTGCTGCTAACACGCCGTCCAGCGGCACGCTGTCAGCCTCAGTGTCCGTGCGGCCTTTGATTTCCACATTGCCGTCCTTGAGGTTCCTAGGGCTGACTACCAGCCTGACGGGAAGACCAATTAGGTCGGCGTCGTTGAATTTCACGCCCGCCGCTGCGTCTTCCCGGTCATCAAACAGCACTTCTACGCCGGCGGTTTCCAGTTCTTTGTACAGCTTCTCGGCGGCCTCGGCTACTTCCTCATTGTTGATGTTCAGCGCAACCATGTGCGCCTGATAGGGAGCAACTGGCGCGGGAAACACGATGCCGTTATCGTCGTTATTCTGTTCTACGGCGGCTGCCAGTAACCGACCAACACCAATGCCGTAGCAACCCATGATGATTGGGTGCTGCTGGCCTTCACTATCCAGGAAATCCGCGCCTAGAGCCTCGCTGAAGAACGTCCCCAGCTTGAAGATATGCCCAACCTCAATGCCCTTGGTGGATTCCAGCGTATGCCCGCATCGGGGGCAGTTTTGTCCCGGTTTGGCCAAGGCGATATCGGCCACCACGTCTGCCTGGAAATCGCGGGGGTAATTGGCACCCTTGAAGTGGGTGTCTGCCTTATTCGCCCCGGCTATAAAGTTGTTCCCGTTGGTGACGGACGAGTCCACCACCTTCTTGATGCCATCCAAGCCGATGGCTGAGGCAGAACCGGCAACCAGCCCGGCGGCCCTGGCCTCATCTCCGTCCGCCATGCGCAGGTCTGTGGAGTGCAGCGCATTCTTGAGTTTGGTCTCGTTCACGTCCAAATCACCCCGGATGGTCACAAACACTGGCTCGCCGTCGGCCATATAGAAGACAGCTTTCAAGGTCTTAGACTCATCCACGGCTAGAAATTTGGCCAACGCAGATATTGTCTTGATACTAGGAGTCGCCACTTCTTCCAGGGCCGCTTCAGGCTCTGACGGTAGCTCTGGGATGGTTGATTCAGCCTTCTCGGCGTTGGCGGTATAGGAGCATGACGTGCAGGTAATGACCGTGTCTTCACCCGTGTCAGTGGCCAGTAAGAACTCGTGAGAGTCCTTGCCGCCGATGGCCCCGCTGTCGGCCTCGGCCATCAATACTGGCAGGCCGCAACGCTTGAAGATGTTCCAGTAGGCTTGGGCCATCGCCTGATAGCTTTCATCCAGGCTTTCTTCGTCAGCGTTGAAGCTATAGGCGTCCTTCATGTCGAATTCCCGCACCCGAACCAAGCCAGCTCTGGGCCGGGCCTCGTCGCGGAACTTGGTCTGGATCTGATACAGGATCTGGGGCAGGTCGCGGTAGCTCTGCACGTTGGCTTTGACCAGGTTAGTTATCACTTCCTCATGGGTGGGAGCCAATACCATGCTCCGACCGTGTCGGTCATTCAGCGTGAACATGTTGTCGCCAAAAGCTTCTTTACGGCCCGTCTGGTCCCAGAGTTCCTGGGGTTGTAACGCGGGCATCATAAGTTCCTGCCCACCGGTAGCGTCCATCTCTTCCCGGATGATGTTTTCAATCTTGCGCAGAGAGCGCAGGGCCATTGGAAGGTAGGAATAAACGCCAGAGGCCACCTGATGGATCAGCCCGGCACGAAGCATCAGCCGGTGACTGGCTGTTTCGGCGTCAGGTGGGTCATCGCGTAGCGTTTTGGAAACCATCCGGGAGAATCGCATAACTGGGTGCAGCCTCGTTCTAAAGTTATTTGCTAAAGTTATTTTTTAATAGAATTGAATTTGGCTCCGTTTTCACGGAGCCAAACTATTATAGCCTCAGGAATGATTGCCTAGTGATAGTTGCGGCCAAATCTAGGCCGCCTAGTCACTGGCAGGAACAGGCGTGTTTTCCACCTCTTCCATGAGGGCGGTCAACATTTCAGACTCGGGCACCACGCGGACCTTCTCTCCCTTGCGGAAGATTACAGCCCTACCGGCGCCGGCGGCGATGCCTACATCGGCGTCCTTGGCCTCACCCGGGCCATTTACTTCGCAGCCCATGACGGCAACCGTGATTTCTTTCCCGCTCTTCTTGAGCAGAGCATCAACATCGTTGGCCAGCGTCACCACATCAACATCGGCCCTGCCACAGCTGGGGCAGGCCACCAGAATCGCGCCTTTCTTGCGCATGTTGAGCGACTTCAGTATCTCAAAGCCAGCCGTTACTTCTTCTGTGGAAGGGCCGCTCAGGGAAACTCTGATGGTGTCGCCGATACCGTTGTAGAGCAGCACGCCCAAACCCACGGAGGTACGGATCGATCCGGCCATGGGGGTGCCAGCTTCGGTGATGCCCAGGTGCAACGGATAGGGCATCATGCCAGCCAGGCGGGTGTATGCCTCCACCGTGGTGGGAACGTCAAACGCCTTCATGGAAATCTTAATCAGGTCAAAGTCCTGTTCTTCCAGCAGGCTGATCTCCCAGAGCGCCGTGGCCACCATGTGGTCCACCACGCTGTATTCGCCCTCTTTTTCCTGTCCGGCCTTGGGCAGCTGGTTAACCAGGTCCATGTGCCGGGAGAACCCTTTGGTGCGGCCAATGCCGCCTACAGGTGGCAGGCTGCCAAAGTTCACGCCAATGCGGATGGGCACGTTTTGCGCTTTGGCGGCACGTACCACCTCACGCACTTGGTCTTCATTGCGTAGGTTGCCAGGGTTGAGACGTAGACAATCCACGCCGCCCTCCAAGCATTTGAGGGCCAACTGATAATGAAAGTGGATATCTGCGATAAGAGGAATGTGGATCTGCTTCTTGATCTCCGCCATGGCCTCTGCCGCTGCGGCATCTGGCACGGCGCTGCGAATCAGTTCACAGCCTGCCTCTTCGAGTTCGTGAATCTGTTTGACGGTGGCCTTCACGTCCCGAGTGTCGGTCTTGGTCATGGATTGGACTGTAACGTCCGCTCCGCCGCCTATCTTAACGCCGCCCACATAGACCGGCTTAGTAACTCTACGATTACTCATTTAGCTCTTTCCCCAATGCTCAGTTAAACGAGGTTAAATTTGCCCAATTCCACGCCTGAAAAGGCGCACATCACCGTTAAGCGACAAGGCAGGATAATAGTACACGAATGGGGAACAAGGTGCCAGAGTCCGAAACGGCTCGTAGCACCAGTTAGCCCAGGAAACTACGACCGTCTATCAGGCGGCCGACATCGTTGACGCTGACCAGCACAATGCCGCCCATCAGCACGGCAAATCCAATTAGATGAACCATGCCTTCTTTCTTGGCTGGGATCTTCTTGCCGCGGCGCGCCCACTCCAGAATCACGAAGAATAGCCGACCACCATCAAGCATGGGTATAGGTAGCACGTTTAATACAGCCAGGTTGATGCTGAGCAGAATGCCCACACCCAACCAACCGATTAGGCCGCCGTCTCTGGTTATCTCACCAGTGACCTGAGCTATCCCAATGGGACCGGAGAACTCAGGGGATGAGCCTTCTCCAAATGCCCCGCCCAGAGACTGTTTGACCAGTACCAGCATCTCCCAGGTGTTTACAAAGCTGTTGGGAACGGCCTCCCAGATGGGTTCAGAGCGGCTGACGATTGTGACGTCATCCAGGCGCGGGAATACTCCGACCAGCCAACGGGCCGACTCCGTATCAAACCTGGGCCTGACTTGCAGGAGCAGTTCCTGATTATCGCGCTCAACCAGCAGAGACATCATTGAGCCGCCGTTCAAGTTGATCTCGCGGGTGAAATCAAGACGGTTTTCGATATCATTGCCGTTGGTTTCAATGACAACGTCGCCAGCCTGCACTTGGGCCTCTGCGGCGGCGGTGTTCTCACCAACCTCTAAAATGACCAAACGCCCCACCGCAACGTCTTTGGGGATCATCAAGACCACAGTGAAGATCAGCAGGGGCAGTATCGCGTTCATGAGCGGTCCGGCGATTAGTACCAGAAAGCGGGTGCCGGTGCCCTTGCCGGCCAGGCTGCGGGGCACGTTGGGGTTGGCCTCTCCAGCCAGACGCACAAACCCGCCGATGGGCGCCCAGTTCACGGAGTACATCATGTCTGCTAGGACCATTGAGCCATCAGCAACGGAGCGTATCTTGCCCTCGTGCTTCAGCAGGTCTTCCTCACCAGGTCGTTCTTCCGGTTCGTCTTCGCCCTTCTCCCGCTTCCGGCTGAGCTCAATAACGCGGGCCACCAAGTTGCCCTGGGCGTCTTCGGCAGAGCTGACTTTCACCTTGAGGCCGCGGCTCAAATCCTGGGGACCGTTGAATCCAACATAGCGAGTTGAACCATCAATCAGAACGTGAGTGTTGCCGGTGTAGACGCCGAAGGCGCGCGGGGGGAAGCCAACGCCAAATTCCAGCACCTTTACGCCCATGGCGCGCGCGGTGGCGAAATGGCCAAACTCGTGGATGACCACCAGGATTATTAGTAGCGGCACCAGGGAGCCGACGGCTATGAGGACTGTTTCCATGCTTACTTTCTATGCAACGCCTTTATCAAAATTGGCCGTTAGATATTATGGCAATCAGGCGGAAGAGGATCTCTGGCCACCGGTCAGTTCAGTTGTTCGTCCTGTTGCCCAACGGTCTGCCGCCAAGAAATCTTCTACTTTGTCTCCGGGCAGAGATTTGTGCTCAGACAGGACTTTTTCAATGATTGCTGGAATCTCCATGAAACCGATCTTTCGGTCCAAGAACGCCTGAACAGCCACTTCATCAGCCGCGCTCAGCACCGCCGGATGAGTCCCACCCTTCTTCCCGGCCGCGATGGCTAGGTCAAAACAAGGGAAGCGTCCCGACTCCAGCGGATCAAACGTCAATGCGTGAGATTTAGTGGTATCCAGCCTCGGAATCATTGTGTTTGGCAATCGTTTCGGATAGAAGAGCGCGTACTGGATGGGTAATCGCATGTCCGGAGGACCCATCTGCGCCTTCACCGAGCCATCGGCAAACTCGACCATTGAATGAATGGTGCTCTGCGGGTGGACCACCACTTCGATCCGCTCCCAGGGAACTTCAAACAACCAGTGCGTTTCAATCACTTCAAACGCCTTATTCATAAGCGTAGCAGAGTCTATCGTTATCTTCTTGCCCATTTGCCAGGTTGGATGCTGCAGGGCCTTTTCCGGCGTCACTGCGGCCATCTCTTCCAGCGGAGTGGTGCGAAATGGCCCACCCGAAGCTGTGATCAACAACCTGAGTATTTCGTTGTCTTCACCCCGCAGGCACTGCCAAATCGCGCTGGGCTCGCTGTCCACCGGGAGGATCTCGCCACCATAACGGGCGGCATATTCTTGGATCAGACCACCAGCCATTACGATCGGTTCTTTGTTTGACAGGGCGACTGATTTTCCGGCCTTGAGCGCGTTCAGCGTTGGCACCAGACCTACGCTGCCCATGAGCGCCACCATCACCTGGTCCACGTTATCCAGGCTCACCATCTCTTCCATGGCGGTGAATTCCGTGCCGGGAAAGGCACCCGTTGGAGGGTTTATACAGCAGACATGCTTGGGGTTGAACTCTTTAACCTGTTCTTTGAAAAGTTCAATGTTGTTGCCCGCAGCTAAGCCAATAACCTCGAATTCCTCCGGGAATGACCGGACGATATCCAAGGTCTGACGACCAATTGATCCAGTGGATCCAAGTACAACGATTCTCTTCATAAAGGGGAAAGTCACCGAAGGGCGTTCGCAGTTTAGGGAACGAACACCGTAACTATCGAATAATAAACAGCCGGCAGGGTGAATAACAGACTATCTAGTCTATCTAACAGCCCACCGTGCCCCGGAATTATACTACCTGCGTCCTTAACGTCGGCTATTCTTTTCAGCTTGGACTCCAACATGTCTCCACACTGGGCCACCACTCCAACCACGGACCCGATCACGGCCAGTTGCCAGGTGGCGATGTCCAGATCAAATACCAAACCCAAGACCAACGCGACTACGACAGCGGAGACAAACCCACCAACGCTCCCTTCCCAGGTCTTGTTCGGGCTGATGCTAGGAGCCATGGACCGTTTGCCCACCGCACTCCCCACCAAATAGGCGCCGGTGTCCACAGCAAAGGTAGTTAGCAGCGCAAAGAGCAGCCACTCGATACCCAGGTTCACCACCACGTCTTCCGGGAGGCCAGAGACCGTAATCTCCCTCAGCATCAAGGCGTGGCTCAGGAGAAAGCCAACGTACATTGGCCCAAGGATCAGGTAGGAAAAGCCAGTTGCGTAGCCTCTAACTCCGGCTGCATCCAGGCTGCGCGGACTACGGTAAAAGGCGATGAACCAAAGAAACGCAGCGAACGAACCGGCAGCGGTGATACCGCCGGAAATAATCAGAAAATTATCGCGACCAGAAGCTGCTTGAGCCCCTGAGAGTAACGCCAGCACCCAGGCAGCGCCCAATACAAAAGGCAATGGGCCAACATTGGGAGGGGTCATCCGGTAGAATTCCCAGATTGCGGCCACGCCAGCCAGCAAGACCAGTGCAGTCAGCCAGGGTGCGCCAAACCAAATTGCCCCCACCAAGACGGGGATTCCAACCAACGCTGTTAGTGACCGCTGGAGCAAGAAGTATGCCTACCTTTGGGAGGTCTGGGCTTCAGGGGTTTCGTCTTCTGGAAATTGGTCTTCCGGGTTAAGCGCACCGTAGCGTCGGCGGCGGCTGCCGAAGGTTTCCAATACCTGGACTAACTCCGCTGCGTCCAAATCCGGCCACAGCGTAGAGGTGTAATGCATTTCACTGTAGGCTGACTGCCACAGCAGGAAGTTGCTGATTCGCTGCTCGCCCCCGGTGCGAATTATCAAGTCTGGATCGGGGCAATGGGCGGTGAACAAGTATTGACTGAAGAGCTCTTCGTCAATGCTATCGGGGTTGATTCCGTCTTTGATGATACGGCGCGCTGCTTCCAGTATCTCGGCGCGGCCACCATAGTCAAAGGCAATATTCAGGGTAATGCGGGTGTTATCCGCAGTTAGACGCTGGGCATCAGCTACGGCGTCTCTGAGGCCTGGGCTAAGGTTTTCTGTTTTTCCAACGTGGACTATGCGCACGTTTTGCTTGTGGAGGTCCTCGGTCTGGCTGGCCACTGCCTCTGAGAACACGTCCATGATGCCATCAACCTCATCCTGGGGGCGGGCCCAGTTTTCGGTTGAGAAGGCATAGAGGGTGACAAACTTAACGCCCAGCGGTGCCAGGGTTTCCAAAATACCCTGAATACGCTGCACGCCGACTTCGTGACCGGCAATACGCGGTAGGTTTTGCTTTTGTGCCCACCGGCCGTTCCCGTCCATGATAAAAGCTACATGTACGGGTACATTTGCAACACCGTCATGGGAGGCGCCGCCGTCAGCGGGCGGATTGGGTGGCATAGACTCAACCTGCACGGCTTTAAACCTGCAGGATCTCCGCCTCTTTGGCGGAACCCGTCTCGTCAATTTTTTTGGTGAAACCGTCGGTTGTCTTTTGCAGTTGGTCCTGGGCCCGGCGACCGTCATCCTGGGAAATTGACTTATCTTTTTCCAGTTTCCTCAGGCTCTCCAGGCTATCTCGGCGCACATTTCTGATGGACACCTTTCCATCTTCAATCTTGCGCTTGAGGAGCTTAACCATATCCTGGCGGCGATCCTGGGTCAGTTGGGGTATGGGCACAGTGATGGTGATGCCATCGTTAGATGGGTTAAAGCCCATCTCTGAAGTCGTCAGGCTTTTTTCAATCTCACGCAACGAGCCAGCGTCCCAGGGCTGGATCATAATGGCCCTGGCATCAGGTACTGAGATAGATGCAATCTGCTTTAAGGGAGTCATATTACCGTAGTAATCGACCTCTACATTCTCAACCATTGCTGATGTGGCCCGACCAGTGCGTAGCTGGGTCAAATCACGATTGAAGGCCTCCATTGAACGATCCATCTTGGTGGATGTATCAGACAGTACAGCCTCGGGGGTTAAATCGGAGTCGTCGCCTTTTGGAGGCATAATCAGTCCCTCCCTGTTATTATTGTGCCCACGGTTTGACCATTAAGTATATTGGCAATGGTGCCGGGTTCAAAGACATTGAAGACTACAATCGGTAGTTTATTATCCATGCACAGAGTCAGAGCCGTTGAATCCATCACGGCCAAACGCATGTTCAGGGCTTCCATATAATCCAAATTGCCAAACCTGACAGCGTCCGAATTCTCATTTGGGTCTGAGTCATAGACTCCGTCAACATTGTTCTTGGCCATCAGAAGGACGTCTGCGCTGATTTCCAGGGCCCTTAGGGCAGACGCGGTGTCAGTGGTCATGTATGGGTTGCCGGTGCCGGCGGCAAAGAGAACAACCCGATGTTTTTCCAAGTGCCTGATGGCCCGGCGGCGGATGTACGGCTCGGCCACGGCCTGCATCTGCAGCGCGCTCTGAGTTCGTACGTCGATGTCAAGTTGTTCCAGACTGTCTTGAAGAGCCAAGGCGTTAATCATGGTGGCCAGCATACCGGCGTAGTCAGCGGTCGCTCGGTCCATACCTCTGGATTCTGCGGCCTCGCCTCGCCAGATGTTGCCACCACCCATAACAACAGCAATCTCTACACCCATCGATGCGGCTTCACCAATCTGTGAAGCCAGGTAGTTAACTGCTTTTGGGTCAATACCAAACGGCGTGTCTCCCTTGAGAGACTCGCCGCTGATCTTTAGCATTACGCGACGGTATTTAGTGTCTGCCATACCTGGTACTGAACTATTCGCCGACGGCTAATCGGGAGAATCGGACCACCTTGATGTTCTCTCCCACCTTGCCGGCCAACTCTTTAACCATCTCGCCAACTGATGAGGAGTTGTTCTTGATGAACGGCTGCAGCATGAGAGTGACCTGAGCCTTGGGGCGGTCGTCGCCTTCTTCTATGTCATCAACGTCTACGTAGACTGGGTCCATGGCCGCGACCTGTAGAGCAATGTCGTGGGCCAGTTTTTGGAATTCTTCAGTCCGGGCAACGAAGTCGGTTTCGCAGCCAAGTTCTACCATGGCTCCAACCCGTCCACCGGTGTGGATGTAGGTCTCAATGACGCCTTCATTGGTGTCGCGGCCCGAGCGTTTGGCGACGCTGGCCAGCCCCTTCTCGCGAAGGGCAACAATGGCTTTTTCAACATCGCCATCAGTTTCTTCCAGGGCAACTTTACAGTCCATAATCCCGGCACCGGTTTGGTCTCGGAGGGATCGGACTTGTTCTGCACTAACAGCCAATTGACGGCTCCTATTATTCGGCCATAATTTAGCCGTGGATAGAGAACGCCGGAGGCGTGTCCTCCGGCTGTTTCTCGATGATTACTTGTT
>Ga0209403_10002124_pt1 | contig 24183 bp, 25 predicted proteins | sample ArcticOcean_MG_C_8_FD_187440 | JGI IMG/M metagenome (GOLD analysis project Ga0209403, IMG submission 187440) | Marine microbial communities from western Arctic Ocean - ArcticOcean_MG_CB11_86 (SPAdes) (version 2) | ecosystem: Environmental > Aquatic > Marine > Oceanic | place: Arctic Ocean... | reverse complement strand
GATCGCAGGGACGGTCGACGCGAGGGTGGCCGCGGGCAACGGCGCGACGGCGACGGGCGCCAGAAGCGAGATGGTGCCGGCAGGGGTGACCGTGCCCGTGGACCCCGCGCCGCTGCCGACCGGAAGGACGGCGACAAGCAACGGGGACGCAAGGGCACACGGCGCGACGGTGACAGTCGCGGAAGCCGGACCGAGCAGAGGACCCGGCCGTCGGCGACCGCCGACACGAAGACCAGGGCCCGTCGCCTCCGACCGCGGCGCATCCACCGAAAGGCGGCAATCGCTGCGCTACCGGATGACCAGCGGGGCCTCGCCCAGATTCTCGTCCGTGATGGCGTACCCGGTCTCAGGACCGCCATCGAGGCACAGAACAAGGCAGCTGAGGCAGCCGACCAGCCGGGCATCCCAGCTGACCTCCTGTTGAAGCTTGCCGAGCGGATCCACCCGGCCCTGAGGAGCGCCGACTGGCAGGACCGCGCAGAGGCGGCGCTGGCTGGAGTCGGGGACGTGGACCTCCGGGACCTGCGGTCCGTGGTGGTGGCAGCGGACTCGGCCTTTCGCACCGACGAGAACCGCGCACTTGCCGACCAGCTCCGGGAAGCACTCACCGCCCGCGTCGAGCGCGAGCAGCAGGCCTGGCAGGCCGAGGTGGCCAGTGCCATGGACGAAGATCGCATCGTGCGGGCACTGCGCCTCAGCTCCCGCCCTCCGAAGGCCGGCGCCCCACTACCCGGGCCCGTCCTGGACCGGCTGGCGACGATGGCCGAGGCCAGCCTCACGAGCGAGACCGGACAGGACCGTTGGGCCACGCTGCTCGACGCAGTAGCCCTCTCCCCCGTCCACCTACGCGTCGTCCCCGCTGGACTACCGGCCGAGCCCGGCGACCAGCTCCTGGACGTGGTGAAGCGCGTCTCCATGGGCGTCCCGGCCATCGCCGCTGCATTCGGCATAGAGCCGACCGCCCCACCACGGTCCCGACGCGGACGCCCACGAGGCTGACGCCCGCTTCCCACCCCGGGACGGACCCGTCTATAGGGTCACCTCCATGACGGTCGACTTCGAGGTCAGGGATCGCATCGCGATCATCACCCTGAATAGGCCGGAGGCCCGTAACGCTGTAAGCCAGCAGCTGGCCGAGGATCTCGAGGCGGCCATCGACCGTCTCGAAGCCGACGAGGACCTCTGGATCGGGATCCTGTGCGGCAACGGCCCCGCCTTCTGCGCTGGTGCGGACCTGAAGGCGATCGCATCCGGTGAAGCCAGGCTCACGACAAGGCGCGGGGGCTTCGCCGGACTGGTCCGTCGGACCAGGACCAAGCCCCTCATCGCCGCCGTGGAGGGCCCCGCCGTGGCCGGTGGAACCGAGATCGTCCTGTCCTGCGACCTGGTGGTCGCCAGTACCACGGCACGCTTCGGGCTGCCCGAGGTGAAGAGGTCCCTGGTTGCCAATGCCGGCGGCCTGTTCCGCCTCCCCAGGGCCCTGCCGCGCAACGTGGCAATGGAACTCGCCCTGACCGGTGACGACCTTGACGCCGATTCCGCATACCGGCACGGCCTCGTGAACCGCCTCGTCCAACCCGGAGAGGCGCTGGTGGCAGCCATGCAGCTCGCTGAGGCCGTCAACGCCAATGCCCCGCTGGCCGTACGCGCCTCGCGCAAGGTGGTATTGGCCGCCCATCTACTGGAAGACGACGAGGCCTTCCAGGTGGCAGCGGACGCCACCCGTGACGTTGTCGGAACCGATGACTTCCAGGAGGGCCCCAGAGCCTTCGTGGAGAAGCGCGCACCGCGTTGGACGGGCCGCTGATCTCCTGCTGACCGGCAGGGATGCGGGTCTCGCCCGCCCGCCTGCAGTCGCGACCCGTGGTGGAGGTCAGTCCAGGGACAGCAGCCGGCCGGGAACCAGTCCCTGTTCCACCAGAAACGTGGCCAGGCCATCCACCAGTTGGACGCCGTCCAGATCCGCAACGTCCAGCCAGACCGCATCGACGGCATCTGAGCCGGGCACAGGCAAACCTTCGTCCAGGATCGTGACCTGGAAGTCGGCGATGACGAAGTGGTGATCGACCGTCAGGTGCTCGACCCATCCGAGCATCGGACCACATACCCCTGAGAGGCCCGTCTCCTCACGGAGTTCGCGCACAACCGCGGAGACCATGGCCTCACCGGCCTCCACACGTCCTCCCGGAAGCGACCAGAGGCCCTTGCCGGGGTCGGTTCCCCGGCGTACGAGGAGGATCTGGTCGTCTTCGATGGCAATGGCGCCCACGCACAGTTCCGGTCGTCCGCCGCTCACCGCTCGTCAAGCCACCGATGGACGACGATCGCCCGGGCGACCATCCCATGGGCCTCGAAGAAGTTCTTCGTGGCACGGTCCCCCGGCAACGCCACAGACTGGATGGCCACCGCTCCCCGCTCGGATGCCTCCATCACGAGTGCCTCCAGGATCGCCTCGCCGACACCCACCGACCGGGCGCCGGGATCCACGAAGATCTCCTCGACGTTGGCCTGTGCGGAACCATCCGACACGGTTCCCAGGGTCATGAGGCCGTAGCCGACAACCGTGCCGTCGATCGTTCCCACGAACAGGACCGTCGCCTCATCGTCGATTGCCGTCGCGATCCGGGCACCCGGGTCGTTGCGCTGCGGGTCCAGGCGGACGGCGACGTCTCCACCCTTTCGTTCGGGAAGTTCCCTACGGGCCGCCGCCGCCAGGCCAATCAGGGCGTCGAGGTCCCCGCTCGACGCCCGTCGTGCGGATTCCTCCATCAGAAGCCCGACCTGCTCAGGTGATTGGGCCGCCGCAGTGGCCGCACTCACCGGTCTCGGCCACCGTCTTGGCCTGGATCAACAGGAAGCAGTGCGGGCAGTGCAACTCGGTGTCCTGACGCTCAACCATTCCACCGATCGGAACTGGAGCCGGAGCGTCCTCATCCTCGTCTTCATCCTCGTCTGCGGCGATCCGATCCCGAAGGATCTCGTTCAGGTCCGCCTCGACCTCGTCCGGATCAGGTTCGTCCTCCTCCTCCTCGTCACCGGAGCCGGCAGGTTTCGGCCCGTCCTCGTCGTCGTCGTCGGAACCCTCGTCGTCGGAACCCTCGTCGTCGGAACCCTCTGCGTCCTCCGATCCCGATTCATCTCCGTCGAAGTCGCCGTCGTCCTCGACGACGTCGTCGTCGAGGACGACGGCTTCGTCGGGCGCCTCTTCAATCACTTTTTTATCCATCTGATCCTCAGGCAATGCGGTCGGGTGGTCGCGGCGGGATCATAGACAGGATCAGCCCGCCATCAACCCCCACCACGAGCGAGTCGTTTCTTCTCGGCTCGACGCTCGCCTTCCAGGCGTTCCAACCCCGCTTCGCCTGAATGGTCCACGAAGGACATCATCTCGGCGATGGCATGGTGCCCGGCCACATCGGATATCAGGTAGTGCATCTGCTGCGCCACCTCCCGGTATGAGGGGTGGCCCTGGGGGGTGGACCGGAGCTCCAGGACGTGCATGGCCTCACGGGCGTTCATGTGCATGAGGTACCGGACCCGGTAGGCCAACGACACCGCGTACGGGGCCTGCTCGGGGTAGGGCCCCCGGAGCGCCTCATGCAGGTCCCGCGAGCGTTCCATGGCGGCATCGAACCGGCCACCCACCCCGGCCTCGTCCACCTCGGGCGGCCTCACGTAGCCATGGTCCGTGGACAGCCTCTGCCAGTCCAGAGTCATCATCCGATGCCGCTGCATGTCCCGGAAGGCGCCGTAGTCCGACAGCACGTCGAACCGGTAGGCGGGACGCTCAAGTGCCCTACCGGGCCGATGCCGCCGGTTGCCCCGATCCCCCACGAACGCACGCAGGATGGCGAGCCGTTCCTCGATGGACATCGTCCGGACCCGGGCGTCGACCTCGCGGTCGGATCGGTTGGTCGCCGGGTAGAGCGCCGCGGCCACCAACTTCACCTCGGCATCCGGGTCCCAGTCGGTGAGGTCCACGACCGGCGAACCCGCGACCGCCTCCTCCGGGGGGAAGTACTCCTCGGCGAGGTCCTCCAGCCGCTCCCTGACGTCGGTGGCGTACCTACCCACCTCCTCGCCCCTGTCCGGAAGGTCCACCCGCTTCAGGAACGACGGGACGACCTTTCGCAACTCGACGAGCATCATCTCCGCGTAGGTGCGGGCCTCCGGCAGGGGATGCGCCCTCATGCGGACGAGGAGCGACTCGTAGGCCTGCCCGGTGCCGTAGATGCCGACGTTGGAGAGCGATGCCGCAGGCAGCACTCCCCTCACGGCATCGAACGCCTTGGCGGCAATGGCCTGTCGGTAGACGAAGTCGGAGTCGCTCGCCGACTTCGGGAGGATCATGCGGAAATGGTCGTTCATGTCGCGGACGAGGTCGGTGTAGACCTCGAACAGCCGGTCCATGTCCGAGATGTAGCGGGCACCGATTGACGAAGCGAGGACGTCCGGGTCCCGGAAGTATCTGTAGCGGCCGCCCAGCCGGGAGTCATACGCGATGTACCGGGTGGACTGCTCCAGGTACGCCATCAGTCGGCCCCACTCCAGGACCTTGGTGAGGAGGTTGGATGCCTGTTCGCAGGCGAGGTGGACCCCACCCAGCTGGGCCACGCTGTCGTCGCCGTACTCGAAGAAGACCTTGTCGTAGAGCTCCTCGGCACGCCGGAGCCCTACCGTGGCGTCGATCGTCTCGTCGCCGGACACGTCCAGTTCGCCGACGAACTCCTCGAGGAACAGACGACGGAGGCTCTTGTCGGAACGCGAGTAGCGGGCGAAGAGAGCACCCTTCACGACCTCGGGGAGGTTCACGAGGGCGAAGACCGGCAGGTCCAGATTCGTGAAGTAGCGACGTAGGACGTCTGCCTCGTCCGGGCTGAACTCCTCGGCGGCGTAGGTGGTCACGGGCGCCGAACCTACGTCGTCTAGGTGGGTACGGCGCGGACGCCCACCATGTGCTCGAACTGCTCCCTCGCGTTGTCCAGGAGGGATCCCTCGGTCCAGCAGTCCACGACGGTCAGGGCCATCGCCTTCGCACCATCCAGGACCGCCATGTCGGCTTCGGCGCTCGCTGCGAAGCCTGCGAACGCCTCCGTGTGGATCGCCGTTCCGGCCGGGGCCGACTTGATCATCGGGTGGATGGACGGCACTGCGTAGCTCACGTTGCCCATGTCCGTGCTGGCCACGACCTGGTGTTCGACCGCCGGCAGGACCGTCCGTCCGAGCAGCGCTGCGTTGGCCGTATATCGGTCCAGGAGTGCCCGATTGTCCAGGACCTCCGCATAGGACGGCTCGACCCACTCGATCTGGATCCCGCAGCCAGCCGCCTCGGCCCCGGCCCGCAGGCAGGCGGCAAGACGCAGCTTCAGGTCCTCCAGCCCTGACCTGCTGGGCGACCGCGCGTACCAGTTGGCAGCGGCACGCACGGGCACGATGTTCGCCTTCTCGCCGCCGTCGGTGAAGATCCCGTGGATCCGCTCGTCCGGAGCGATGTGCTGGCGGAGCGCAGCGACGTTCACGTATCCCAGCACCGCTGCATCAAGGGCATTCAGGCCCTTCTCGGGTGCAGCAGCGGCATGTGCCGCCCGGCCCGTGTAGGAAACCACCGCCTGCTGGAAGGCGAGGCTCGTGATGTTCTCCAGGTCGGCGTCCGCAGGGTGCACCATCAGGGCCGCGTCAACGCCATCGAAGGCACCGCGCTCCAGCATGAACACCTTGCCGCCACCGCCCTCCTCGGCCGGTGTCCCGAGGATCCGGATCCTGCCGCCCAACTCCTCGGCCACGACAGCCGCCGCCAGGCCTGCGCCCAGTCCGGCGGTGGCGATGATGTTGTGTCCACAGGCATGACCGATGCCGGGCAGGGCGTCGTACTCACACAGGACGGCCACCACGGGGCCGGTGGTGCCGGCTGATCCCTCGAATGCGGTCTCCAGGCCATAGGCCGACCGGACGACGTCGATGCCCTGCCCGGCCAGGACGCCGGTCAGGAGGTCGTGCGCCGCATGCTCCTGGAATGCCAGCTCAGGATTGGCGTGGATCGCCCGGGAGGTCTGGATCAGGATGTCCGCCAGCTCGTCCACGCGCTCGCAGACCGCCCGTCGTGCACCCTCCAACTGGTCTGCTGCCGTGTCTCCCATTCGCCGGAGACTATCCGAGGAGGTCGGGTCGGAGAGGAGCCGGCCTCACACGGCGAGGCGCAGTGCCTCCGGCTCGATGCGAACCGAGAGGTTCCGGACACGACCCATCGCCTCGCCGTCCAGACGGACCGTGAGCGGTCGGTCGAACGTCGCCTGGACGGCCGGGATCCGCCGGTAGTCGATGTCCGGATGTGGCACGTGTTCGCCTCGTCTAAGGCGGCGCCAGGCGGCGAGCCGGGCGGCGGGTCGCAGGGCGCCGTCGAGGACGTCGAGGAGACCGTCGCCCGGATGGGCCCGGGGTGCCAGGTTCCAGTTTCCGTGGTGTGCCGCATTGGCCGCCACCCACCAACGTCCCATGCCCCCCGGGGACCGGGCCACCAGGTGTGCCGCGAACCAGTGCAGCCTGCCGTCGAGCAGCACGGAACCGATGTCGACCACGGCCCGGGTGCCCGTTCCGCCCGGAACCGCCCCGCCGCGCCCGCCCAGGGTGCGGCAGAGATCTCCCCCCCGAAGGGCCACGAAGGGAATGGGCCTGTCGGCCCGCCTGGCGGCGGTGATCACGGCCCGGAGCTCGGCATTGGTGGACACCACGACAGCATCAGCGGGCACGGATCCAGGGCCACCCCAGTCCCTGCCCCTCTCGACCGTCACCCGACGTCACCCGTGCCAGGCCCGACGTCTCCCGAAGGTGCCCCGTTGGACATGGCCACCACGCCTCGGACCAGCCGACCCCCTGCAGCATCGGCCACCTTCGCCAACACGTCCGGCGCAACCTTCGAGACCTGCCGGAGGAGGTCGGCCACCAGGCGGACGTTTCGCACGAACTCCCCGCCCGTCATCTCGGGATCCAGGACCTCCTCGAGTTCGCCACCGCCAGCCCATCCGTGGATCACGTGTGCGAATCCCGGATCCGGCGGCAGTGCCGGATCCATCCCGAAATCCGATTCCACTTCTGCGATATCGGATGCCAGCCTCAGGATGGCTGCGAACCGCGGCCCGAAGTCACCTCCCAGTCGAATGGTGGACGGTTCGCCGGGGCCGCGCTTCCGAAACGTCAGGGTCGACACCAGGGCGGCGAGCATTCCGGGCGAGACGCCGTCCAGGAGACCGGCTGCCATCACCTCGACCACCAGCAGGTCGGCCTCGTTGTGGATCGCCGTCAGAGGCCGCCCCCTCTCCGTCAGGACCCAGCCGTCAGCCAACCCGCGCTCCTCGAGGACCCGCAGGGAGGCATCCAGGCGTTCCGTCAGGGCGTTCTCGGCGGGTGCGACAGCGATGCGGCCGAGGTTCCGCTCCAGCCGAGCCAGGCGTCGCAGTGCCGCAGGGTCCTCCCCGGCCTCCCGGGTGAACGGCCGTAGGCGCTCCATGGCGGCCCGCTGGAACTCCGGCCGATCGGGTGCGAAGGGTGCCGGTAGGTCGACCTCCCCCACCCTCACCGGGAGGCGTGCCAGCTCAGCCGGATCCACCGTCGACATGCGGCCGGACTGGTCCAGGCTCCTGAGCCTCAGCCGTCCACCGCCCCTGTGTGCGACGGAGAGCACCAGGTGGGCGAGACCGTCGTCGATAACCACCACCTCACCGGGCCGAAGCGCCGCCGGCTGCACCGGTTCACCCTGCACCGATTCCAGCTCCGCCAACCCGGACCTGATGCGTCGTGCCTCCAGGCGCATCTCGTCGGAGCGACGATGGCGCTTCGCCTCCTGTCGATCCATCTGGAACTGTGCGAAGGATCGTGCCAGCAGGTCGTCGGCCTGCTCCCGGGTACGGCCCACGATCAGGTTCGCAACCATGTTGTAGGTGGGTCGGAAGGCGGACCGGAGTACGAAGTCCCTGCTGCCGGCGAGGCCGGCGACCCGGTCGAAGGGCACGAACGGGGACCAGCAGACGATGGCGTGGCCTTCTGTGTCCATGCCGCGCCTTCCGGCACGCCCGGTGAGTTGCGTGAACTGGCCCGGCGTTAGCACCTCGTGGGTCTGGCCGGTGAACTTGGTCAGCCTGTCGATCACGACGGACCGGGCCGGAAGGTTCACCCCGAGGGCGAGGGTCTCGGTGGCGTAGACGATCTTCAGCAGGCCCATGGCGAAGAGTTCCTCGGTCACCTCCTTGAAGATCGGGACCAGCCCTGCATGGTGTGCCGCCACGCCCCGTTCCAGGCCCTCGGACCAACGCTCCACGCCGAGCGCCTCCAGGTCGGCGGGAGGCAGGCCGTCGAGTCGGGCCGTCACGTGCTCCGATACCGCCGCAGCCTCGGAACCGCTGTTCAGGCGGACTCCGTCCCTCAGGATGGCGTCACGCGCCTCGTCGCATCCGGCCCTGCTGAAGATGAAGTGGATCGCCGGCAGGAGTCCGTGGGCGGACAGTTCACCCAGAACCTCGTCCCGCCGGGGAGTGACCCAGCGGGAACCCCTACCCCGCCCCCCACGCTGCCTGTTCTCGCGCTCGTTGTCGAAGCGTCGCCCATCCGGGTTGGGAGAACCGCCACGGTGCGTCGCCAGGCGGTGCAGGCGGCGCTCCCGGCCGCGCTCGGCCACCAGGTAGTGGGTGCGAAGCCGTACCGGGCGCCTGGTCTCCACGATCACGTCAGTCGGCCCCCTCACAGCCGTCAACCAGTCGCCGAGCTCCCGGGCATTGGAGACCGTCGCAGAGAGGGCGACCATCCCGACCTCCGGTGCGAGGTTCAGGACCACCTCCTCCCAGACGGCCCCGCGGTAGGGATCCTCCAGGAAGTGGACCTCGTCGAGGACCACCCAACCGAGGTCGAGTGTCGCCATTGACCCTGCATAGAGCATGTTGCGGAGCACCTCGGTGGTCATCACCACCACCGGGGCATCCGGTGACACGACCTGGTCGCCGGTCATGAGGCCGACACGTCCGGCTCCGAGACGTCTGCCCAGGTCCCGGAACTTCTGGTTGGAGAGGGCCTTGATCGGGGCCGTGTAGAACGCCCTCTGTCCGGCGGCGAGTGCCCGATCGATGGCGTGCTCGGCCACGACGGTCTTCCCGCTGGACGTCGGGGCAGCCACCAGCACCGACCTTCCGGCATCCACAGAGGCCATCGCCTCGACCTGGAAGCGGTCCAGTTGGAAGGGGCGTCCGTCGATCACCGGGTGCGGGCCCGGCGACGGCGGCGGTCCCGCAGCCTTCCAAAGAAGATGGCCAACTCGTAGAACACGAGCATGGGTACGGACAGGATGAGGAGCGTGAACGGGTCGCCACTCGGCGTGAGTACAGCCACGAGGGCCACGATCCCGACGGCCGCGTAGCGCCGCGTGCGACGCAGCCCGGCAGGCGTGACCACGCCGATCAACTGCAGGAACACGAGCACCAGCGGAAACTCGAAACCGATGCCGAAGGCAAGCATCATCTTGACGACGAAGCCCAGGTACTTCGATGGGGAGAAGACGCTGACCAGGTCCGGGCCGCCGATCCCGATCAGGAAGTCGAGGGCACGCGGGATGCTCCAGTAGGCCAGCCCACACCCCGTGGCGAACAGCAGCACGCCCACCACCACGAAGGGGATCGCCCAGCGACGCTCCCCGGCATGCAGGCCGGGGACCACGAACCGCCAGGCCTGCCAGAGCAGGACCGGCATGGCGAAGGCCACCCCGCCGTAGCCGGCCACCATCATCCTCACGCCGAACGGCTCCAGGGGATCCGTGACGAGGAGCTCGCAACCATCCCCGAAGGCGTTCGATCCGGTGCCGGATCCGCGGATCTGGCAGTAGGGCTGGAGGAGAAGGTCCAGGATCTGCGGGTAGAGGATCCAGCATGCGACCATCCCGACGGCGATCGCAGCCACCGCACGGATCAGGCGCCGGCGGAGTTCCTCCAGATGCTCGAGGAGGGGCATACGGCCATCGAAATCAGGCACCGTCTGGCCCCGCCGGCCGCTCCGGGTCCTCCGGCGGCGGTTCGGCGACGCTCTTACCGCGTTCCCTGGCCAGTGCCTCGATGGAAGGGTCCTCGACCAGCTCCCTGACCTCCTCCTGGAAGGCTCCCGCCACCCGACGCACCTCCCTTGCCATCGAGCCGACACGCCTCGCCACGACCGCCAATCGGGCCGGACCGAGTACCAGCAGGCCGAGCATCAGGATGACCAGGACCTCGGCGCCTCCGATGTTGCCCATGATCGTCGCCTATCGACGGCCGACCGGGCCGACGTCCACGCTGAGGCGACGCGCCGAGCGGACCAGGTCACGGACGGCAACGGACAACCGTCCCAGTCGGGAGAGGGACTCGGCAGCCAGCACCAGCTCCCGGGTCAGGACGAGGGAGAGGCGGGCAACGGCGACGACCGCCGCAACGAGCCCGAAGGCGACCAGAAGCCAGACACCGTCCACGGCGTTGAGCCTATGCGTAGTGGCTTCGTACGACGGCCCCGGTGAAGGGCAGACTGGACCCGTGTCCCGTTCCGCTGAGAGGCCCCTCGAGCCGATCCTGTTCGCCCACCGGGGAGGCCGTGCGCATGCTCCGGAGAACTCCCTCCAGGCCTTCGAGACGGCGATCCGGATGGGCGCCACAGGTCTCGAGAGCGACGTGTGGTGTACGGCCGACGGGGTTCCGGTACTGCACCACGACCGGCGGGTCGGCTCGGTTCTGAGGCGTCGCCCGATCAACTCGCTGGCGCGAGGCCAACTTCCCGGCGGCATCCCGACTCTGGCCGACCTCTACCGACGGGTGGATGGTGGCGTTCCCCTGTCGCTGGACGTCAGGGACCTGGCAGCGATCCCGGCCATCCTGGAGGTGGCGCGTCAACACGACGCCGTTCGGTCGCTCTGGCTGTGCCACCCGGAACGGAGCGTTCTGGCCGACATCCGCGAGGCGGCGAGGGACGTGACCCTGGTCCACTCCACCCGCCTGGATCGGATCAACAAAGGGCCCGAGAGGATGGCGGCGGACCTGTCGGGTATGGCGATCCATGCGGTGAACCTGCCTGAGCAGGACTGGAGTGCCGGTCTGGTCGCCCTCTTCCGCCGCTTCGGCATCCGCTGCCTCGCCTGGGACGCCCAGCATCCCCGGCAGATCGACCGCCTCATCGCCCTGGGACTGGATGGCATCTCCGGTGACCACGTGGACCGACTGGTGGCGGGGCTCGCCAACCGTCGACCCCGCCCCTGAGCGGACCGGTCAGAGCCTGTCCAGCGCCCCCAGCGGCCACACCCGCACGAATGCACGGCCGACGATCGACTCGACGGGAACGGGACCGAAGAACCGACTGTCCCGTGAGTTCGACCGGTTGTCGCCCATCACGAACACGTGGCCGTCCGGAACGGTGCACGCCCCCATCTCAGGCTCGCTGCACCAGGGAACCATGCCGAAGTCGGCCGTGCCGTTCTGGAATGGGAGGTACGGCTCGATCAGGAGGCCACCACCGATGAGCAGGCGCCCCCCCTCGGAGGTAACCCTCTCACCGGGTAGGGCAATCACCCTCTTGATGAGGTCCTCGCCACCGACCCCCGAGTCCGGTGGCGACCGGAAGACCACGAGGTCTCCCCTGTTCACGTCATGGAGCTGGTAGCTCAGCTTGTTCACGAGGATCCGGTCACCTGACCAGAGGGTCGGTTCCATCGACGGAGACGGGATGTAGAAGGCCTGGAAAAGGAAGGTCCTGACGAGCATCGCAAGCACCAGAGCCCCGACGAGCACCGACCCCCACTCGATCACCGATCGTCGCGCCGAGACCACGCTGCCCGGAATCCCCAGATCCACACCCGGACTTACCTCCATAGGAGCATCCAGGGGTAGGGGCATCGTCGGAGGACCGGACCACGGTGGCGTGACCGGTAGGTCGAAGGTTCCCTCCAGGGGCCCGGCCACGGGGTTCTCTCCACCCGTCAGGCCAGCCCGGGTCACGATCGGAGCCCTGACAGCCGGAGATTCCCATGTGGGTTCCAGCGAGCCTGGCGGACCTGATGACGCGCCCGCCGCATCGACGGGTTCCGTCGGATGTTCCGTGCCGATCGCCTCGCCGGCCGAGCGGACCCTGGCCCTGGCCAGGAGGCCATCCGCCCAGGCCCTCGCATCAGAATCGTCGGAGGCGGACGTCTCCGGGCCTGGAGCCTCGTCGCCCCCTGGGGTCTCGTCCGTCACGGTTCGAACCTAGCCGTCCGGCTCCCGATGGCGGTGACGCCGACTCAGCGGTAACGGGCCAGGACACGCCGTGCGGCGGCGGCCCGGAGGTCCGCACCCAGGCCGGGTGGTGCAGTCACGACCTCGACAGCGGGCCCGAGTCGCAGCAGGAGCCGTTCCAGCCACCTGTCCGCAGTGACCGGCAGGGTCACCCGCAGCCGACCGTCCTTTTCCAGCTCCCACCCTGTGTGCGGGTACTGCTCAACCACCCAGCGCACCCCGGGGTCCAGGAGCAGGGTCACCTCGGGAAGGCTGCCATCCACCGGTATGCCGTCCATTGCCTCGGCCACGGCGTCAGGCGGCCGGAACTCATGGTCGGTCAACTCTGCCCGCCGTATCCGGTCCAACCGGAAGACCCGTGGGCCTTCGGCGAGACGGCAGTGGGCCATCAGGTACCAGAAGCCGTCGTAGAGGCAGCGGTGCGGCTCGACCACCCTCCGGGTCTCCATATCACGACCGTAGGAGTAGTAGTCGATGTCGATGCAGCGTCCCGTCCCGATGCCCTCCCGGATCACCTGGAGGACCGGTTCGTCGCCGGTCGCCAGTCGGATCTGCACTGCCTCGGCGACCGAGCCCCTCGTGCCGGCCAGCTTGGCGACCGCCCGTTCCAGCGGCCCCAGCTCCTCCTCGTCCAGGAGGGCCGCAGCGGCACGACCGGCGGCGACCAGGGCGGCCAGGTCGGCAGGGTCCATCCGCATCGGCTTGCCCAGGAGGTCGTTGCGGTCGACCCGGATCCGGCCCTCGGTGACCAGTATCTCGAATACCAGGAAACTCTGGTAGGGGTCCGCCGACACGAAGTTCACGACGTCGGTGAGATCCCGCACCAGGTCTGCCTGCGGGTAGTCGAACCTCTCGGCCACCTCTCCGATGTCGGCACCGGACGGATGGTTCTGCTCCAGCCACGGGATGAGGGACAACAGCCGGTGCACCCTGTCGGCAGCACCCGGTCCGCTCATGCCAGCGCCTCCAGCCAGGCCACCATCTCCTCGCGGAACCATGCCGGCTCCAGCACCTCCGCGCCGTCCAGGAACGTCAGCACGAAGGACCGGAAGGCGTCCGGCTCCCGAACTAGTTCCTGCACGATGATCGACCCGTCGTCACGTCGCTGGATGACCTCGGCCGAGCGCAGGAAGCCCGTCAGCCAGGTGACGTGGCGCTCGTCTACGAGGAGTCTGAACGGCACCGGCTCGGCATCCCCGAACTGCCAGGCGTGGTCCTCGCGCACCTCGATCGGCACGTCCGGCGCCTCGATCCGCTCGTCAGACACATCCACGCCGGACTCGAACCGGTCGCACCGGTACTGACGCCCGGCAAGCCGCTTCCTGTCCCGGCCGGAAAGTTGCCAGTGCCCCCTCGTGAAGACGAGACGGTGCGGCTCGACCACCCGACGTTCACCCTTGTAGACGAAGGACACCACCAATCCTCCTGTCACCGCACGCATCAGGTCCCGGACGACCGAATCCCCGGGCACCTCGGCCACAGGCCTGGTCCTGTCCAGGTCGGCAGCGCCGCCGGTCCCACCGAGCATCCAGATGGGCACGTCCGGCGCAGCCTCGTCGAAACCGACCATCGCAGAGGCCAGTGCCAGGCTCGCCACCTCCTCTGGGTCGAGCGCCGGCAGGTCCGCTTCCATTTCCGACCGGTGGATCCGGTAACCGGTCCGGGAGGCATCCGATCCCGGTACGGCCTCCAACACGATCGGCAGGCCCAGGTCCCGTAACTCGTCCTTGTCGCGCTCGAAGGTCCTGCGGAACGACACGTCCTCATCGGCGTAGGCGCCGGGCGGTAGGGCGTCGCGAATCTCGTGGCGTGTGAGGGGCCGTTCCGTCTCCAGGAGCAGGGCGACCAGGTCCAGGAGTCGCTCCAGCTTCTTCATCGCCGCCATGGCGGCACTCTAGGGTGATCCCGGAAACGGGGACGGGCCTCAGAGCGAGTCGATGAGCTTCTGTACTCGCTCGTCCTCGTACCGGAAGGGGTCCTTGCACAGGACCGTGCGCTGGGCCTGGTCGTTCAGCTTGAGATGGACCCAGTCCACCGTGAAGTCCCGTCGCCGTTCCTTGGCCCGACGAATGAAGTCGCCACGCAACTTGGCCCTCGTGGTGGAGGGTGCCTCGTCCACTGCGGCGGCGATCGCCGCATCCGTGGTGGTGCGCTCCATCATGCCGCGGTCCTGCATCAGGTAGTAGAGGCTCCTCCGCCGGTTCACGTCGTGGTACTGGAGGTCCAGGAGCAGAACCCTGGGATCCGAGAGAGCCAGGCCGTGCCGCTCCCGGTAGGACTCCACCATGCGGTGCTTTGCCACCCAGTCGCACTCGCGATGGAGGCTGAGGGGGTCCCGTTCGATCCCGTCGAGGCAGTGCTCCCACATCGCCAGGATCCGATCCTCCTCCGGGCTCGTATCGCGCCGCGCGGCGAAGCGGAGAGCCCTGTCCAGGAACTCCCTCTGGATGTCCAGGGCGCTCATCTCGCGACCGCTGGCCAACCGGACGGTCCTCCGACAGGTCAGATCGTTGCTGATCTCGCGGATCGCCCGGGTCGGGTTCTCGAGCGTCATGTCCCGGAACACGACACCGGGCTCCTCGAGCATCCTGAGGATGAAGCCGCAGGCCCCCACCTTCAGGAAGCCGGCGTACTCGCTCATGTTGGAGTCCCCCACGATCACGTGGAGGCGTCGATAGCGCTCGGCATCAGCGTGTGGCTCGTCCCTGGAGTTGATGATCGGCCTGGAGCGCGTGGTGGCGCTGGACACGCCCTCCCAGATGTGGGCGGCCCGCTGGCTGATGCAGAATCCGGCCCCTCCCCGGGGGTTCTCGAATATCTTCCCCGCCCCAGCCCAGATCTGTCGGCTCACCAGGAACGGAATGAGGACCTCGTCGTAGCTCGAGAGGTCGTCGTTGCGGGTGGTCAGGTAGTTCTCGTGGCAGCCGTAGGAGTTGTTGGCCGAGTCCGTGTTGTTCTTGAAGAGGAAGACGTCTCCGTCGATTCCCTCCTCCCGGAGCCGGTCCTCGGCGCTGACTGCGAGCTGTTCGAGGATCCGTTCGCCAGCCTTGTCATGGGTGATGACGTCGGCGACCGAGTCGCACTCCGGCGTGGCGTACTCGGGGTGGGACCCGACGTCCAGGTAGAGGCGCGCCCCGTTCACCAGGAACACGTTCGAGCTGCGGCCCCATGACACCACCCGCCGGAACAGGTAGCGGGCCACCTCGTCCGGGCTGAGGCGCCGTGCCCCGTCCACGGTGCAGGTGATGCCGTACTCGTTCTCGAGTCCGTAGATCCGGCGTTGCACCGTCAGGACCTCATCGACGCAGGCGTCCGACCGCCACGGTCCCGTGGCACACCGTCAGGCCAGAAGGCCGTCGAGGTCGTCGCCCTCGATCCGTCGGAACGCCCGACGACCGTTCTGCCGGGCCAGCACCGCCACCTCCAGGTCGTCGCCAGCCAACTGGCGATCCGGGCCGGCGAGGGCATTGACCGAGGAACCAAGGGCGGAACCCAGGTCGGCCTCCCGGGACCAGGTCCCCTCCATGCGTTCCCGGATGGCGTCGGCCTCACCACCGATCACCACGAACGAGGTGGTGTCCATGACGGTGCCGTCGTAGAGGAGGTGGAACAACTGGTCGCCGCCGTCCTCCTCGCTCATCTCGGCCACGAGCATCTCCACCTCGAGGGGCTTCATCTCATGGGTGAAGTTGTGCCCGAGGGCCTGCGCGTACTGGTTTGCCAGGGACCTTGCGTTCACGTCCTCACGGCTGAAGGAGTAGCCCTTGAAGTCGGCATGGCGCACCCCGGCAATCCGGAGCTGGTCGAACTCGTTGTAGCGACCCACCCCCACGAACCCGATCCGGTCGTAGATCTCACTGACCTTGCGAAGCGTGTTGGAGGGGTTCTCGGCGCAGAGCAGCACGCCATCGGCGTACGTGCATCCAACGGCCGCACGCCCCCTGGCGATGCCCTTGCGGGCGTAGTCGGCCTTGTCCTTCATCATCTGTTCCGGCGATACGTACATCGGCATGCTCACGATGCACCCCTCAGGCGATCCAGGAGTGTGCCGGTTCGGGCGGCCACGTCATCGTCGGCCAACTGTTCGAATCCATCTACCGTGATCAGGGCCACCACCGGATAGATCCCACGCACCGTGTCGGGCCCGCCGGTGGCGATGTCCTCGTCGGCAGCCTGGAATATGGCCTCGATCGCCACGTCGATGGCCTCGTCGGCTCCGATGCCATCGTGGTGTCGGAGCTTCACAACCGTGGAGGCGTGGAGGCCACCCGACCCGATGGCGGCGTAGTCCCTCTCCTCGTACCGGCCGCCGGTCACGTCGAACTGGAACAGCCGGCCCTGCCCGGTGCGGGGATCGAACCCTGCAAAGAGGGGAACCACCGCCAGACCCTGCATGGCGGCCGGAAGGTGGTTGCGGAGCATCTGGCTGAGCTGGTTGGCCTTGCCGTCAAGGGTCAGGACGTTGCCCTCGACCTTCTCGTAGTGCTCCAACTGCAACTGGAAGAGCCGAACCATCTCCATGGCGGGCCCGGCTGCACCGGCGATGGCCACACCGGAGTAGCTGTCCGCCGGAAACACCTTCTGGATCGACCTGTGGCTGATCAGGTGCCCACTGGTGGCACGGCGATCTCCCGCCATGAGGACGCCATCGGAGTAGCGGATCGCCAGCACCGTGGTGCCGTGCGTGATCTGGCCTGCATCGAAGGGAACAGTCGACTCGAAGGCCCCGACACCCAGCCTGCCCAGGAGTCCGACGAAGTCAGGGCCCGGATCATCACCGGGAACGAAGATGGGAAGAGTCACGTGCGGGAGGCTAACCCGCCGCCGGAGACGGGCTACTCGCCGCCCTTCTGGATGTAGCTCTTCACGAACTCCTCGGCGTTGGTCTCCAGCACCTCGTCGATCTCGTCGAGGAGGTCGTCCAACTCACCCTTCAGACGTTCGCTGCTTTCCGTGGAGGCCGGGCTGGTCGATTCCTCCGCGGCCCCGGTCTCCTCCGTAGAGCGATCCGATCCGACCCTCTGCCGTTGTTCACGCTCAGCCATGTTCGCCTCCGTCCGGAATCAGGCCGACAACCGATCGAGGAGTTCCTCGACAGACCCACAGGTTTCAAGGAGCGTACCGACATGCTCCTGTGTGCCGCGGGAGGGCTCCATCATCGGCACACGGCGCAACGTCTCGCCGCCGGCGTCGAAGACCATCGAATCCCAGTTCGCAGCCACGATCCGGTCGGGCCACAGCGCCAGGCAGCGTCCCCGGAAGAAGGCCCTGGTGTCGGTCGGTGGATACCCGGTCGCCCTCGCGGCATCCGCCGGATCCACCAGCACCTCGGCACCCATGCGGGCGAACAACGAACGCTCTGGCCGCAGATCGTGGTACTGGAGGTCCAGGGCTGCGAGCCTCAGGTCATCGGCAGCCAGGCCGTGCCGGTCCTTGAAGCCCTCCACCACGTGGCGCTTGGTGATCCAGTCCACCTGGCCGACCAGTTCGGTCGGGTCCCGTTCGAGGCTGGCCAGCGCCTGTTCCCAACGATCCACGACATCGTCTGCGACCACGCCGCCGACGGCATCCGTACCACGCTCGAGGAGGTACTTCTGGGCCGCCTCCAGTAGACCCCACTGGAGCTCCAGGGCTGTCGCCGAACGGCCGTCCGTCAATCCCAGAGGTTCAGAGAGGCTGAGGTCCCAGGACACCGCCTGCAGGGCCCTCACAGGGTCGGCCAGAGCCACCGTCGGGTCCAGTACGTCATCTTCCACCATCGCCAGGAGGATTGCGGTGGTGCCCACCTTCAGGAAGGTCGCCACCTCGCAGAGGTTGGCGTCTCCGACGATGACGTGCAGTCGCCTGTACCTGAGCGGATCGGCGTGCGGCTCGTCACGTGTGTTGATGATGGGTCGCTTCAGGGTGGTCTCGAGGCCCACCTCCGCCTCGAAGAAGTCGGCACGTTGCGTCAACTGGAACTCGATGTGGTTCCTTTCCCGATACGGCAGCTCGCAGCCCACCTTGCCCGCTCCGGTGAACACCTGCCGGGTCACGAAGTGCGTGGTGGCGTGCTGGACGATCCGGGCGAACGGGGTTGCCCGGTCCATCAGGTAGTTCTCGTGGCAGCCGTAGCTGTTGCCCTTCCCGTCCGAGTTGTTCTTGTAGACGACGAGTTCCTCTCCCTCGGGCAGGAACTCGTTGGCGGCAGCCATCGACTCGATCAGGATCAGTTCTGCCGCCCGATCCTGGAGGACCACCGAGAGGGCATCAGCACACTCCGGCGTGGAGAGTTCCGGGTGGGCGTGGTCGACGTAGTAACGCGCTCCGTTGGTCAGGACCGCGTTGACCAGGTGGGTCTCGATGTCCGGCGCCATGGCGTCGAGGGGTGTGAAACCCCTCAGGTCGGCCGCCGGCGACTCGTCCACGAAGTCCCAGCCGACCCTGGGGGCACCCGGTCCTCCGCCCGGCTCGGTTCGCCGGCTGAGGTAGGCGTTGATCAGGAGCGAAGAGGCGCTGATCGGGTTCGGGGCTGCGACCCCACGGTGGACAATCCCGAACTCGGTCTCGATGCCCAGTGTCTTGAGGACTGCCATGGGCGGACCCTACTTCCAGGTCCTGACGTGTCGACGGGACCTGGACCGGCCATGACGGCAGGGGTCAGAGGTACTGGCCCGTCCCGACGCCCTCGATGGCCCGGCCACCCGACTCGTCCTCATGGTGCGTCACGAGGGTCCTCACGTAGACGATCCGCTCGCCCTTCTTGCCCGAGATCCGCGCCCAGTCGTCGGGATTGGTGGTGTTGGGAAGGTCCTCGTGCTCGGAGAACTCCTGGCGCACGGACTGAACTATGTCCGCCGATCGGAGGCCCTTCGGGCCACCGGCCAGTTGGCGTTTGATGGCCAGCTTCTTGGCCCTGCGGACGATGTTCTCCACCATGGCGCCCGAGGAGAAGTCCCGGAAGTAGAGGACCTCCTTGTCGCCGTTCTGGTAGCTCACCTCGAGGAACCTGTTGCGATCCTCATCCGAGTACATCTCTTCCACGGCATCGTCGATCATTGCCAGCGCCGCCTTGTTGCGGTCCCCGCCCCCGATCGTCTGGACGGCCTCCTCGTCGATCGGCAGGTCGCCGACCAGGTAGCGGGAGAAGATGTGGGCGGCGGCAGTGGCGTCCGGGCGCTCGATCTTGATCTTCACGTCGAGTCTTCCGGGTCGCAGGATCGCCGGATCGATGAGGTCCTCCCTGTTGGAGGCCCCGATCACGATCACGTTCCGGAGCGTCTCGACGCCGTCGATCTCGGCCAGCAACTGTGGGACGATCGTGGATTCGATGTCGGAGCTGATGCCGGTGCCACGTGTCCGGAAGAGCGCCTCCATCTCGTCGAAGAAGACGATCACAGGCCAGCCCTGCTCGGACTTCTCCCTCGCACGCTGGAACACCTCGCGGATCTGGCGTTCGGTCTCGCCCACGTACTTGTTGAGCAGTTCCGGACCCTTGATGTTGAGGAAGTAGCTACGTGCCTCGAGGTCGCCGGACACCTCGGCGACCCTCGACGCCAGGGAATTCGCAACCGCCTTGGCAATCAGCGTCTTGCCGCAACCAGGGGGGCCGTAGAGAAGGATTCCCTTGGGTGCCGGCAGGTCGTATTCGCGGAACAGGTCCTGGTGGAGGAACGGCAGTTCGACGGCGTCGATGATCTTCTCGATCTGGCCATCCAGGCCACCGATGTCCTTGTAGGTGACGTTCGGAACCTCCTCGAGGACCAGATTCTCCGCTCCCAGTCGCGGGAGCCGTTCCAGGAGCAGGGCGGAACGGGGGTCCAGCATCGCCGAATCGCCGCTCTGCAGGCCCACGCCAAGCAGGTCGGCGGTCAGCTCGACCACCCGCTCCTCGTCGCCACGACCGGTGATCACGGCCCGGGTGCCATCGGAGATGACCGCCCTCACGGTGACGACCTCGCCGACCGCCTCGTGGCTCCTGGCCAGCACGATGCTCATGGCATCGTTCAGGACGACCTCCTGGCCCGGCGCCAGGGAACCCAGGAGGTCCGGATGGACCCCGACCCGCATCTTGCGTCCGGCGGAGTGGACGTCGGCGGATCCATCATCGTTCAACTGGATGACGGTGCCGTAGGCCGACGGGGGCTGGGAGAGCTTCTCGACCTCCTCGCGCAGGACCGTGATGCGCTCCCTGGCCGTCTCCAGGGTGGTGTTCAGCTTCTGGTTCCTGGCGTTTGCCCGGGCCAGCTCCCGACCGGCATCCCTGACCTCGGTCTCAAGCCGGCCCAACTGGCGGGGAACATCGACCAGGCGACGTCGCAATTCCGCCACCTCGGTCTCCAGCCCAGCCACGTCAGGTGCCGGATCCACGCTCGATTCCTCGGCCCTTTCGGGTCCATCCTGCTCGTCGGTCACGGTGCCCTCCAAACGGCGACCATAGCGCCGGGTGGTCGCGCCCCGGAGGTAATAGCCACCCGGCCGATCCCGTGGAGGGGCCCCGGGGACCGGTAGGCTTCTACCCATAATCAAAGGTCCCGTCAGCGACGGGCCGTTGACGACTCGGGGCCTCCACGGCCTACGGACCATCACGGCGCAGGGCCACCTGGGCCGACAGAGAGGAACCCTAGGACTATGAAGGTCTGGATCGATCAGGATCTCTGCACGGGCGATGGCCTCTGCGAGGAGATCGCGCCCGACGTGTTCGCCATGCTGGACGATGGGTTGGCCTACGTGAAGGACGGCGACAAGATCCTCAGCGAGCCCGGCGGCGCCGCCGGCCTTGCACCGGTTCCCGCCGGACAGGAGGAGGCCACCATCGAGTCGGCCGAGGAATGCCCCGGTGAGTGCATCTACATCGAGATCGACTGACCTAACGACAGGGCCCGGCAGGACCACCTGCTCCTGAGGATTCCTCGATGAGGGCGACCAGTTCGCCTGACTGAACCGCATAGGCGACCGGGCCACCGCCGCGGAGCCGTGAGAACAGGATTCCGATCACGGCGCCACCACCGTCCACGATCGGTGCCCCTGAATGCCCGGAGCGGATGTGGGCCTCCACCTCCATGGCGTCGCGTCCGCCCCCGGGCATGCCGTAGATGTCGTCGCCGGTCGCCCTGATCAGGCTCAGAACGATTGCAGGTACCGCCTGCGGTCGACCATCCTCATCGCGGACCAGGATGGACGCCGGAACTCCGGCGACAGGTGCTCCCAGCGCCAACGGTGCCGGGAGGTCCAGGTCGCTGGTGGGCTTGAGGAGGGCCAGATCGCTGACCGGATCGAAGGCAACCACACGGGTGGGCACCTCCCGGCCGTCGATGACCACGATCGGTACCGCAATCCCGGCCACAACATGTGCGCCTGTGGCGATCAGGTCCTCGGCAACCACGAACCCCGTCCCGAACTGCGCCGAACGACAGTCCAGACCCCTCACGCTGACGGTCGAGGCCTCGAGTCGTTCGATGAGCACCGGGTCGATGCCGGGCTCCGACGTGGGCACGCTGGCCGGGCCGGTCCACGCCTCTCCGCCGCCCTGCCTGACAGACCACGCCAGGAACGTCAGGTAGACGAGCAGTCCGGCCGCGAGGACGGCGGCGACCCGCCGGAACCTCATTGTCCCAGCAGCCGGGCGTGCGTCAGGAATGCCGTATGGGCCACCATCCGGTGGTCGGGCCTGACCGCCTGTCCTTCGACGTGCCAGGTCCGGTTCAGGACCTCGACCGTCTCGGCGAACCGGAAGCCGTGCTCGTCTAGTGCCTCACGGAACCGTGTCACCTGCGTGATGCTCGGCGTGTAGGCAACGATTATCCCCCCCAGGTGGAGTGCCCCGGCGGCGTGGGGTACGACCTGCCATGGCTCGGGTAGGTCCAGGACCACCCGGTCGAAGGCGTCACCGTCGATTCCCTCGTATACGTCACGGAGCTGTACGTCGTAGCGCTCGAGGGCCGACTCGCCCAGCATCGTGACCACGTTGGCCCGTGCCCTGACGGCGAAGTCCTCCCGCAACTCATAGCCGGTGATGTCGGCTCCGGCACGAAGCATCGTCATCGAGAGAGCACCCGAACCGACGCCCGACTCCAACACGCGTGCCCCGGGGAACACGTCTGCCAGCATCAGGATCGGACCCAGGTCCTTCGGGTAGATGACCTGCGCCCCTCGGGGCATCTTGAGTACGAAGTCGGCGAGGGTCGGTCGGAAGGCTGTGAAGATGCCGCCCCGACTGGATCGCAGCGAGACCCCCTCGTCCGCGCCGATGATCACATCGTGGGCGATCACACCGGTGTGCGTGTGGAACTCCGCACCGACCGAGAGTTCGACCAGGTAGCGCCGCTGCTTGCGATCCACCAGGAGGACCTGGTCGCCCTCCCCGAACAACCCCGCCACTAGCGGACCTCGGATATGGGACGACCCAGCCGGACGGGTACATCCCCACCATTGCTCGGAAGGTGGCCGCCTGCTCGTTCCAGGAGGTGGCAGAAGGCGCAGACCTCGGCGCCGGCCGGGGCCCCACAACGGACGCAGGCTCCGATCGGGGCGCGATCGTCATCCCCAGGCAGGAACAGGTCGGCCGCCCGATCCAGGAACCCGAAGTAGAAGGCGTGCTTGGTTCCCGGGGAGCGTTCCTCAATTGAGTTGAGGGCCTCCTTGTAGCCGATGTGCTTGTTGCCCAGCGCCATCGGGCACTCCTCGACCATGTAGTCGATGCCGCGTAGCACGCAGTAGGCGGCCATCTCCCTCTCCCCGAGGCGGACCAGGGGCTTGACCTTCCGGGGGAACCCGTCTCCAGCGTGCAGCACCGGCTGCTGCCGACCCAGGTACTCCCCCTGCCAGCGCAGGACGTTTCCGAGCAGCACCGCAGCCTCGTCGTCGAGGTTGTGGCCGGTGGCCAGGGCGTCGTAGCCGCCCCTCTCTGCGGCCTCATCGAAGAGGTGGCGCTTTGAGAGGCCGCAGGCGCTACAGGGAACCCGCTTCGCGGCCCTGGCGGCGCCACGGATGTCGTACCCGTAGTCGGTGGGGAGGTCCACGACCTCGAGTGACAGGCCCCGGCTCTCAGCGAATGCCCGTGCGAAGCGCTCGGATTCCGGGCTGTAGCCATCGATTCCAAGACCGAGGTAGAGACCGTCAGCCTCGTAGCCCAACTCCACCAGGATGTCCCATACGGCGAGCGAGTCCTTGCCCCCGGAAACCGCCACGAGCACACGGTCCCCGGCCTCGAGCATCTGATGCCCCTTGATCGCCCTGGCCACCTGTTCCCTGCAGTGTCGGAGGAAGTGCTCCCCACAGAAGTTGGCGTTGTGGCGCCGGACGTCGATCACCGCCGGACCCCGGCACACCCTGCACTTCATCGTGCTCCTCCCGAGATCACGGAGCGGATCTCTATGCTGTCGTCCCGGCCCAGCATGGCGTCACCGGGCACCAGGGTGCCCTCGCGTATCACGAGGACGGATTCGCGTGGGATGTCCAGGCGTGCGAGGAGGGCCGTGACCGCCATCGGACCGTCCATCTCGACGGTGCGCGTCGGGTTGCGCAACCGGACGATCACCGGTCCTCACCCCCACCGGCCAGATGCCGCACCTCGAGGGTCTCGCCCACATCAAGGCCGATGCGATGCACCACGGGGCGGCGGCCACCGAAGACCCGTACGAATCGAGCGAGCAGGACCACCAGCAGGACCCCCAGCCACCGCCGCTGTCCGCCGAGTAGTCCGCGACGGATTCCTCGGCCCAGGAGCGTCGAGGCCATCGTCGACATCAGAAGCGACGGACCTCTACCAGCGTGGAGCGCCGCCGGCCCGCTCGCCTTCCCATCACGTAGATGAGGGCGAAGACGACTGCGGCTGAGGCCGTGGCTACCAGCAGGAGCGTCGGGCGGCTGCGGGCGACCGGGCCGTCCGGGTCTCCTACCACCGCGCGCAACTCGGGCTCCAGGTCCTCCGTGGTGA
>Ga0209403_10002123_pt1 | contig 24183 bp, 22 predicted proteins | sample ArcticOcean_MG_C_8_FD_187440 | JGI IMG/M metagenome (GOLD analysis project Ga0209403, IMG submission 187440) | Marine microbial communities from western Arctic Ocean - ArcticOcean_MG_CB11_86 (SPAdes) (version 2) | ecosystem: Environmental > Aquatic > Marine > Oceanic | place: Arctic Ocean... | reverse complement strand
GTGTCCTCGTGCACGATGAGCACCTTGCCTGTCTTGCGGGCCGTGGCCAGGATGGCTTCCTCGTCCAGCGGCAATAGTGTCCGAAGGTCCAAGACCTCGACACTGAGCCCTTCGTCTTCCAGATTCCTTGCAGCCTCAAGACATAGATGCATGGTCAGGCCATACGTGATGACACTGATGTCGTCGCCTTCCATCTTGACGTCGGCCTTGCCGATGGGAATCGTGTAGTCACCATCGGGTACCTCACCTCGGACCAGGCGATACGTGCGCTTGTGTTCCAGGAACACTACCGGATCATCGTCTCGAATGGCGCTCTTGAGGAGCCCTTTTGTGTCGTAGGGGGTCGCGGGAGTGACAACCTTCAGGCCGGGGGTGTGTGCGAAGTACGCCTCTGGACTCTGTGAGTGGAACAGTCCGCCGCGAACGCCGCCACCGTAGGGCGCCCTGAGCACCATCGGTGCGCTCAGGACACCGTCAGTACCGTAGCGCACCCTGGCAGCCTCTCCCACGATCTGGTTGAAGGTGGGCCAGATGAAATCTGCGAATTCTATCTCGGCAATGGGCCGCATTCCATGCATGGCCGCGCCGAGGGCTATGCCAGCGATGGCCGATTCTGCTAGTGGCGTGTCGATAACGCGCTCTTCGCCGAACTCCTCCAGGAATCCGTCGGTCGCCAGGAAGACGCCGCCACGGGCCGCGATGTCCTCACCCATGATGAAGACCGACGTATCGCGCCGCATCTCCTCACGCATGGCCTCTCGGGCCGCCTCGAGAACCGTCATTACAGCGATGGCGGGCCTCCAGCGTACACGTGATCAAAAAAGCCGTCCGTGCCGGGATACGGCGCTTGGTCCGTCTGTTCCGTCGCCTCGTCGACCGCCCTTCTGCCTTCAGAATGGAAACGCTCGTCGGTTGCGGAGTCCAGAACACCGAGGGAGACTAGCTTTTGAGCAAGTATCTTGACCGGATCTCGCTTGCGGGCCTCCTCGATGTCCTCGCGGAGCCTGTACCTGCTATCGTCGTCGTCACTGGTGTGGGGCAGGTATCGCTCCACCATCGTCTCCACGATGGTCGGGCCCTGTCCAGCGCGTGCCCTGGCCGCAGCCTCTGACGTGGCCTCGTAGACCGCGACTACGTCCGTGCCGTCCACCACAACCCCGGGCATGCCGTAGCCCTCGGCGCGGCTCGCTACAGAGTCCACCGCCATCTGCTTGGACAGCGGTACGGATATCGCATACCCGTTGTTCTCGCAGAGAAATATGATCGGCAGCCGGTGGACTGCGGCGTAATTCATACCTTCGTGGCAGTCACCGACACTGGCAGCACCGTCACCGAAATAGCATATCGTGACCGAATCTTCGCCTCGCATCTTGGAGGCCAGGGCAGAGCCGACCGCCTGGGGTATCTGGGTGCCTACGACATTGGATAGGTTGACGATTCCCAGGTCGGCGTGCGCGCCGTGGACAGGGAACTGTCGCGCCCCACTAAGGGGCTCGCCCTGTTTGGCCACGAATCCCAGCATTATCTCGGTGGGGGTCATGCCAAGGGCGACGAGAACAGCGAGATCGCGATAGTAGAGGTAGAAGCGGTCGGTACCCTTTTTTAGGGCCCAGACACTGCCCATCTGTGCCGCCTCGTGGCCCTGGGCCGACGCTACGATTGCGGCCTTGCCCTGACGATTCAGCATCCAGACGCGCTCGTCCAGGGTCCGGCACAGCACCATCCGCTGGTAGACGGCCATGAGTTGTTCGTCGGTCAGAGAGGCGTCCGCTCCAGGGCGTTCGCCAGCGGCATCAGGCCGGTTATGCTGCATTGCACCCTCCGCGTAGCACTGTATCCTCGACGGCAAGGCAGTGCAGATTGCGGCAATTATATGGGCGCTTCCAGCGTCTGGTCAAAGGGGAGAGTCCACCACTTGGATCACAAAGGACACAGATAGGGACTCAATAGCGTTTGGGTCAGCGTTCGCCCCGATCTCGGCGAGCTATTTTTTATCAACGTCTCTAAAGCGGTATCCAACCTGCCAAACCGTCTCGATGAAGCGGTGGCCGGCGTCTTCGATCTTGCTCCTGAGGCGTCTGATATGTACATCGACGGTCCGCGTGCCTCCAAGGTACTCGTAGCCCCAGATCCGGTTGAGCAGCACCTCGCGGGAGTAGACCCTGCCAGGATTGGCAGCCATCAGCAGTAGCAGTTCGTACTCCTTGAATCGGAGGCTCACGCGCCTCCCGTCGACGGACACCTCGTAGGTCGCCGTGTTGATCACCAGATCTCCGGCGCGGATCGTATCGGCATCATCCGTCGCGCCTGAGGAACCCACCGCACGACGGGCCCTCGCCACGAGCTCGTCCACCCTCGGAGGGGCCAGGACGAAGTCGGCAATATCGAGTTGGGGGTCCAGGCTGGATAGCCGACTCGGGGGCACCAGTGCTATGGCGGGTAGATTTAGCCGGGAGCAGACCGAGGCGCAGGCCTCAAGATCGCGCAAGTCCATGACATCCGCATCCAGCAGGGCCAGGCGTTCCGGTCCGTCGGGCCTGATAGCATCGAGGTCCGCCGGGGTCGAAACCAGGACGGCACGGTATCCCCGATCTTCAAGCTCGGCGAGCAATCCAGGTGTGTCGTGCAACGGCACCGGGCCGATTACCATCTAGCTCCTCATGCACTCAGTTGAGCGACGTAGTCCCTCTACTGAGCCTCGCCCGTCTCGATAGGCACGCCGGTGGAGTTGCCCCATTCTGTCCAGGACCCGTCGTAGGTGCGCACTCGCTCATAGCCAAGCAGGTACTTAAGCACGAACCAGGAATAGGACGCGCGGACCCCCAGGCGACAGTACGGAACCACCTCGTCGGAAGGGTCCAGGCCCGCGCCCTGGTACATGCGGTGCAGATCCTCTGCAGGGAGGAATGTGCCGTCCTCCGCAGCGCCGTCGTCCCACGGGGCATGGGCTGCTCCTGGGATTCGGCCCTTTCGATAGATACCAGACTGGTCGGAGCCCGGCGACGAGACCAGCTCGCCCGTGTATTCCTCAACCGTCCGTGTGTCCAGAGGCTTGAAGGACTCGCGGCCGAGGTTGGAAACGATGTAGTCCCTGTGCGCCCTGAGCGACTTGTCCGGGACGCCAGCCCTGTACACAGATGGCTCAGGCTCGGGCACGTCCGCTGCAAGTGGCCGCCCTTCGTCGAGCCACCGCTGACGACCGCCGTTCATGATGCGGACATCGGCGTGGCGGTAGTACTTGAGTACCCAGAAGGCCCACGTCGCCGAACGGTTGTTACCGTCCCCGTAAAGGACGACGGTCGTATCGTTCCCAATGCCCGAGCGCGTCAGCAGTGCCTCTATTGCCGTGACACCGGGGATGTCGCGGCGCACAGTGTCCTCCAGATCGGTGTGAAGCCCCCAGCCAATTGCGCCCGGCACATGCCCGATCTTGTAATCGGCATCCGGGTCGGTATCGATCTCCACCACCGCTACCGTCGGGTCGGCTGCGTGCTCGGCAACCCATTCGGTGCTGACCAGCGCTTCCGGATGGGAGTAGGCATCTGTCATGGCAGTATCTCCAATTTGATTCTCCCTCGAATATAGGCGAGACGGGGTGTCGATTCAACCCCGCGTAACCGCGACACGGCTTGACAACTAGCGTCGGTTAATCGTAACATTACAATGAGCGTAAAAATACGATTAAGGAGCGTCTACTTGAAGCCTATCCCATTGCAACGGTCCGACGAGGACATGGTACGGATGTTCCGCGCCCTCGGCCACCCAGCTCGGCTGAGCATCGTCAGGCTGCTGATGGAACGGCGTCAGTGTGTGTGCGGCGACCTGGTCGACGAGCTTCCCCTGGCCCAAGCCACCGTCTCCCAGCACCTCAAGGTCCTGAAGGAGGCGGGCATTGTCGTTGGGGAGGTTTCCGGCCCGTCAACATGCTACTGCCTGGCCCCCGGCGCGCTGGCCGCGTTGCAGGGGGCCGTGACAGAGCTGGCTTCAAGCCAGGTAGCCTGACGGCAGAGCAGATAGATCCGAAGGAGGTTGTTATGTTGAACCCAGTTGAATTTATTGGAAATATTGGTGAGTGCGGTGGCTGTTGCGACGATGAGTGCGACTGTGATTGCTGCAGTTGCTAGGGCGGCAACGTCGCACGGATAGCGCGATAGCTGTTGTATCGGCTCCTTGCGAGCATTCCGCTCTCCAGGCCCTCAAGCACGCCACAGTCCGGCTCGTCGCCGTGAGAACAGTTGTAGAAGCGGCACGCGAGGACGAGGGCTGCAATTTCGGGGAACAGGTCCGATAGCTCGTTTTGGAGCACACCCCTGATAGCGATGTCCCGCACACCCGGGGTGTCGATGATCGCGCCCCCGGCGTCCAGAGGATACATTGCCACCCCGACGGTCGTATGTCGTCCCTCGGTGCGGCCTCGATCCATGCTGATGGTCTGGGTGCGGATGTTGAGGCCCGACTGGACCGCATTCAGCAGGGAAGACTTCCCCGTCCCCGACATGCCTGCCAAAACAGTCGTCTTGCCCGCCAAGGCACTCCGCAACTCCTCGACACCCGTCCCACTGTCCGCGCTGGTCAGCAGTACCTGGTGTCCCAACTCATAGTAGGGCTGCATGGTTAGTTGCAGCTCGGCATCGTCCTCCACAAGATCTATTTTGTTGACGCATACGAGGGCTTCTAGGCCGCCCCGGATCGCAGCGATCACGTACCGGTCGATCATCTCGAGCCAAATCTTCGGCCCGCGCCACGAAGACACGATCAGTATCTGGTCCGCGTTCGCCACCACGACGCGTTGACGGAGAGCGTTGAACGATTCAGGACGCGAGAGAGCCGTCCTGCGCGGTAGAACCTCTTCGACCATCCCGGTCCCATCCCCCTCTTCCGACAGGAGCACGCGGTCTCCCACGGCAACTACGTTGGAATACTCGGTATCAGCCGCAGTGAGTCTCCCTCGCAGACTGCAATCCACAGTGCGCCCATCGATCTCGACACGACACGAGCCGACGCCGGTAGCGACGACCAGACCAGCCTCCGTGGCGAGCTGTGAGTCGGTCTCAGCCTCCGCCGCGTCGTGGTCTATCTCAAACGCGGCCTGCTCGACGGCCCGCCGCCGGTCGCCCTCATCGCGAGGCATCAGCCGCTCCAAGCCTCCGTGCATGGCCTCATCCTGGGCGTCCGGATCCTGGTCGACCCAGCCCTTCCGTCGCGGCGGGTTCCGGTTCAGATTGCGTTTCAACTTCTTGCGCGCGGCTTTTAGGCTTTTTTTGCTGCTGGCCTTGGCCATCGATTTTTTATGTTTCTTGACGGGATCGTCAGGCAATATTTTCGGTCCTTTGTTTCGGAGCTTGGTGGCGCTCCAGGCGTGCCTCCCTATTTAGCGGGCACCCTGCCAGATAACAAAACGCCACAGGCCGACTGCGACCAATGGCGTTACAGGTAAGTCGATCTCAGGGCATGAAGCCCTGGAACAAACAAGAAAGCCACGAGGTGCGCAGCAGTTGCTGCCGTCCCGTGGCCTGAAAGCGGAGAGGAGCGAGAACACCGGTCAGGTTGTCGGCTACGAAGCCTCCAGCAAGAGCGGCAGCCACGGACGGTTGATGCATTGGTATGTCATAGTTCTGCCTCCTCTCTCACTACTTTGATGGCAATTTGATGATTGCGTCCCGGATTATACACGAATGCGTAAGGGTGCGCCTTGGCATCGATTTCGATCGGTTATCAGATCGACCACTGCTCAACTGCATGGGGATCAAGCTCAAGCCCCAGGCCCGGCTTGTCGGGGAACGGCGACCACATGCCGTCCTTCTGCGGCGGTATCTCCGTGTACCACGCCAGGTCACATGCAACATCGACCCCCAGGTACTCGACAGCTTTGAGGTTGGGGGTGGCGCATGCCAGATGCAGGTGCACAAGCTGGAACGCATGAGGCGCCACGAGCAGGTTAAAGGAGTGGGCGAGGTGTGCTACCTTCATCCACTCGGTAACACCGCCGACACGGGCGACGTCAGGCTGCGCAATATCCACTGCACCGCCCGCGATCAACTCGCGGAACCGGTACTTGTATGACTCTAGTTCGCCGGCCGCAACTGGGATGTCGATGGCCCGACGGACCTCAGCGAGACCATGGGAATCGTCCACCAGCACCGGTTCCTCGAACCAGCCGACCTGGGACTGCTCGAACTCCCTGGCCATGTAGATGGCTTGCTTCGGGTAATAACCGTAGTTGCCGTCGATGTAGAGAGCAACGTCGTCGCCGATAGCCTTTCGGACGGCAGCCACCCTGGCTATGTCCTCCGCCTCGCCTCGGCCGTAGTCCCTCGCTACCTTCATCTTGACTCGACGGATACCCTGTTCGACGTATCCGGTCATCTCGGCGATCAATTCCGCCTCAGTGAGGTTGGTCCAGCCGCCTGAGCCATAGATCGGTACCGAGTCGGTGTAGGCCCCGAGCAACCTGTACAGTGGCAAACCTAGCGCCTTTGCCTTGAGGTCCCACAGGCCTATATCTACCGCCGATAGTGCCTGGGACGCTATCCCCTTGTTACCGAATGTGCGGAGCTTCCAAAACATTTCGCTCCACAGTCGCTCTATGTCGAATGGGTCCTGTCCGATGAGAATTTGCTTGAGTACCGTCTCAATGAGTTGCGCGCTGCCCGGGGAGGCCTGCCCGACACCAAGCCCTTCCACATCCTCATCGGTCTTGATGTGTACGAAGAGATGGCTGCGCCCACCTGCGCCTGGCCCAGGTGGCGCCAAGGTACCATCCTGCACTGCCGGCACGTGGGGGTAGTGGAGGATCGTGGTCGTAATGTCGACGATCTTCATGGCGGCTCCTGGCAAGTGAAAAGCGGGAGGCGACGGGTAGCCTCGAACGCGAACTCAGTGTAGTTGGAGGGCTGTTCGCAGTCAACGGAGTCACCGGTCCGCGCTTGACACACGAGAGATCCGACGACAGAATTCGGCGGAAGTCTGAACGTACGGAGGCCATGTTGCCCACAATGAAGGTCGGCGTCGCTACTGGTTTGGGACAGTTGCGCTGCGAGGAAGTTCCGGTGCGCGAACCACAACCCGGTAAGGTACTGGTGCGGACGATCAAGGCATCCATCTGCGGCAGCGACCTTCACGTCGTCTACATGGGATGGAGCGTGGAGTCGTTTCCTCTGGCCAACGGCCATCCAGGGCACGAGGGCGTCGGAGAGGTCGTTGACGGCGGCGGCACCGGCTTTCTGCCAGGAGAGCTGGTATTGACGGTCCCCTTCCCGGCCACAGCCCACACCTTCTCCGAGTACCAGCTCATAGACCCTGGTAGTCTGCTGCGCTTGCCAGACGGACCACCGCTTTCCCACATGCTCATGGCCCAACAGTTGGGCACCACGATTTTCGCTTCGCACAAGCTGCCGTCGCTTGTCGGCAAGACTGTGGTAGTGCTAGGACAGGGCTCTGCTGGCCTGTTCCACGACTTCGTCCTGCGTCGGCTTGGCGCAGATCGAATCATCGTTGTCGAGCCTGTCGCCGAGCGCCGAGCCGCGGCCATGGCGATGGGAGTAGACGAGACAATCGACCTGACAGGCGCCGCGGCGACAAACGGGGTGATGGACCTGACTGATGGCAAAGGAGCGGACGTGGTGATCGAGGCGGTGGGCAGTGTCGAGACGCTGAATCAATCCCTGCACATGGCGCGGCTAAAAGGGCAGGTAGTCGTCTTTGGGCTCCCCCCCACGGCAGAGCATGTCCCCTTCGACTGGGACGCGATGTTCCAGGGACGCCTCACAGTGCATGCGGTCCGGGGCGCTCAAGAAGAGGCAGGCCTGCCGGATTTCAAGCTCGCGCTCGACTACATCGTCAAGGGGGAGATCGACGTGTCGCCGTTCGTAACCCACGACTACCCGATCTCGAGGATCCAGGACGCCTTCGACATCGCATACTCACGCGAGGACGGCGCACTCAAGGTTTCGCTCAGCTTTTAGTTCGCAATTCCAACAGCATAGTCTTCGACGCGCCGTCTTCAGCGAGCCCGAACCTCTAGTTCGAGAGAATGTCGAAGATATTACCGATCTTGCCACCTGCGTCCATTTTATATACCTCGGTGTAGCCGCAGTTGGCGCACGAGACCGTCGAGAATTTTTGGTTCTGCAGGTTCATGAAGCGAGAAAATCCCGAACCAGTCGTCCTGATCTCCGAGGTCTCAAATTCGGTTGCCTCGCACTTAGTACAGGAGTACTGCTGTTTCTTCGCCTCTGGCTGATACCTCATTGGTCTCCTTCTTGGCCGCCGTTCCCAAACAAAATAGGGCAACTATAAAATAATTGTAACTCTCCTTTACCATAAGTTAACCCCGAAGCGCTGTCAAAATGTCGAGATCCTACTGGAAGGAACCTCGAATTCAGGACACGAATACCTGGAGTAGGGACAGCGCAACCGTTTGCGCTGTCGGTGTCGAGACGAATACCGATGGAATCCTCTCCCACCCGAACCCCACACCACATCCCGTCGACGACCCCCTTATCGCCTCCACGTGACATTACACTGGCGGGCTGCTAAAAAGGGGTGTACAAAACGGACAGAGTCTTTCGGGCGTGTTGGCCCACTCCCACGTTCCTAATTTTCTTAGCGACCGAGGTGGATGACTTGACGACGCCGCAACCCCACGAAATGACCGTCTCTCAGGCCGCCGAAGCCATAACCCAGCGCTCACTCTCGCCCGTAGAATTGATGCAATCCCTCCTAGAACGTTCCAGCGCTCAGGACCCCGTGCTGCGAGTTTGGGAGACCCTTGACGAAGACGCGGCAATGGAGGCCGCACGGCGCTCGGAGCAAGCCCTTTCCAAGAACGAAATGGTCGGGAGACTCCAAGGGGTGCCCATCGGAGTCAAGGACATCTTCAACACGCAGGGCATGAGGACCAGTTCCGGTTCACCCATATACGCAGACTTCGTCCCGGACCACGACTCGACGGCGGTGGCACGCCTCAAGAGCGACGGCGCCATTGTCATGGGCAAGACCGTCACCACAGAGTTCGCCTCCTTCGATCCGCCGCCGACCCGCAACCCCTGGGGTCTCGACCACACGCCGGGCGGCTCAAGCAGCGGCTCAGCGGCGGGCGTCGCCGCTCGCATGTTCCCCGCTGCCCTAGGCTCCCAAACCGCCGGCTCGGTACTGCGCCCGGCCTCCTACAACGGCGTCGTAGGATTCAAGCCCACGATGGGACGCATCAGCAGGTACGGTGTGTTTCCGGTCTCGTGGTCCGTCGACACTCTCGGCTACTTCACCAGGTCTGTAGAGGACGCGGCGCTCCTCCTTGATGTCCTTGCCGGGCACGACCCCCTGGACACGGCATCGTCCGAGGCACCAGTAGAGCCATACCACCAGTCCGCGACGGTGGGCGGGAAGCCGCCTCGTATCGGACTGGTTCGCGACTTTTTCTTCGAGCGGGCGGATGCTGATGTCCGTGGTCACACCGAGCGGGTGGCCGCAGCACTCGCCGATGCGGGCGCACAGGTCGAGGAGATCCGCATCGAGGCGGACTTCGACGACATGCTCGCAGCTCACCGCGTTGTGATGTCCGTGGAGATGGCGGCGGTCCATCAGCAGGTCTTCGAGACGCGGGCCGACGAGTACGCGCCGCACGCGAGGGAGACCATAGAGGCGGGCATGATCCTGCCAGGCATCACATATGTGCAGTCCCAGCGCATACGTCGACGGTTTCGCAAGAGCATGGAAAAGGCCGCCAATGCGTGTGACATACTGCTCACCCCGACAACGGCAACGCCAGCCCCTCGCGATCTCGGTACCACTGGCGATCCGTGGTTCCAAACGCCATGGACCACAGTGGGTTTCCCGACGATCACCCTCCCTTGTGGCTTGAGCTCCGACGGGATGCCTCTAGGAATTCAACTCGCAACAGGTCGCTTTTCAGAGTCCAAATTGCTGGCAGCCGCCAGTTGGTGCGAGACAGTCCTGAGGAAGGACGGCGAGGCGTGGTCAACGCCGCCCGATCGAAATTAGGGGTTTGGGGTCGAAAACAGGCATCTGGAACAAAAAGGATACCAATTTGTGGCGATTCTATTTCCGAGCATCGACGGACCTGCCACCAGCAACGATCACGATTTGAGCTGGATTTGGGTACAAAACAAGCCGATTGCCACCCTGATTTTGGGCCCTGGGTCGATGGCGAAAGTGTTTTTCAGCACACAATTTGGGGGAATACACGTTGTTTCTGTCGAATAGCCCCATGCTATAATGTGATCATCCCCAGTATGAATGTTGGAGTCGTACTTGAAGATAACCCAAGACGAGGCAGTGGACCGTCAGACTACCCTCCACATTGAGTTGGAGGACGAGGACTTGGCCCCGTACCTCGACCGCGCATACCGCAAGCTGGCACAACAGCTAGCGATCCCGGGCTTCCGCAAGGGAAAGGCTCCACGGACAGTCGTGGAGAGTTTTGTCGGACGAGAGAACCTCATCCAAGAGTCTCTCGACGACATGTTGCCGGTAATGACGCAGCGCGCCATCGATGAGCAAGGGATCGAGGCCTCTGGAACGCCGGCCGTCGAACTAATCGAGCTTGACCCCGTCACCGTGAAAGCCACGGTCCCGCTGGTTCCAGAAGTGGACCTGGGCGCTTACAAAGACATCAGGGTCGACGACATCCCCGCCGAGATCACCAGCGACGATGTGGATGTAAAGCTGGGTGAACTCCAAGACCAGGCATCATCCTGGGAGCCGGTGGAGCGAGAAGTGGCGGCTGGCGACATGACAACCATGGACGTCAAAGGCCACGTCGACGAAGAGTACATCCTGAACAATGATGACGCGGTGTACGTCGTCGATCTTGAAAGCACGTTGCCATTTGAAGGCTTCGGCGAACAACTGGTTGGGATTGAAGTCGGTGTCGAAAAAGAGTTCACTCTGAAGGTACCCGACGACCACGCCGACAATCGGTTCGCGGGCCAGGACGTCCACATGAGCGTCACCGTGAAAGACGTCAAGGAGCGGCTGCGTCCCGAGTTGGACGACGAGTTCGCCAAAAGCGTCGGCGACGGCTACGAGACTTTGGTTGAGCTTCGGGAAAGCACCGAAACGGACATCACGACGCAGGCAGTGGAGGCGCAGGCGGGACAGTACCGCGAGTCTGCACTTGATGCGCTAGTCAGTGGGAGCACATTCGATGTGCCCCCGATGCTAATCGACCACGAGGTCGAGCACATGGTTGACCGAAGGGACCGCTTCGTAGAGCGGCTTGAAGTCAGCATGGAAGACTACCTGCGCTATACTGGCAAGTCTGACGATGAGATGAAGGATGAAATGCGCGAGCACGCGATGGAGAGATTCACGCGCTCGTACGCCCTGTCTAACCTGGCAGAGGCGGAGAATATCGTTATACCTGACGAAGATATCGACGAACGGATCAAAGAGCTTGAGGCGGATCGAGAAGGCCAGGAAAATACCCCCGAGGACCAGTCGAATGTCGACCTGAGCTCTGAGGCAGCGCGGACTTCAATCAAGGAATCGCTGCTCGTAAGTAAGTCACTGGACCGGCTTGTAAGCATTGCCAAGGGCGATGAGACCACCGAGCCGTCAAAGGCAGACGATGTGGAACCGGAAGAGGGAGGCGACAAAGACAATGCAGAGTCCTGAAAATATGATTCCGATGGTGGTCGAGAGCGGCGCACGGGGTGAGCGAGCATACGATATCTACTCTCTTCTCCTAAAGGAGAGGATCATATTCCTGGGCACCCCCATAAACGACCAGGTGGCGAACGCCATCATTGCCCAGTTCCTGTTTCTGGAGCGCGAAGACCCGGAGAGGGACATTAACCTATATGTGAACTCGCCTGGCGGCTCGGTCTATGCCGGCCTGGCTATTATTGACGCGATGAACATGATCCGACCTGACATCGCGACCTACTGTGTCGGCATGGCCGCCAGCTTCGGCACTGTCATTCTGTGCTCGGGCACCAAGGGCAAGCGCTTCGCGCTGCCGAATGCTACCGTCATGATGCACCAGGTCATGGGCGGGGTACAGGGCCAGGCATCCGACCTCGAAATTCACGCCCGGGAAGCGCTGAGGCTGCAGGCCACAATCCGAGACATCTTCGTGGATAAGACCGGACAGACCAGCGAAAAGATATCCCAGGACACAGACCGTGACTACTTCATGACTTCCCAGGAAGCCAAAGAGTACGGTCTGATTGACGACGTGCTCACGGCCCGGGACGATGATGAAGAAGAGGCCGCAGCGGACTAAATCCTAGCCGCCATTCAGCTAAACTCCAGGTAGCGAGAGGGGCATATGCCAACGTCGAAGAGCGGCCAGAGCACGTATCACTGCTCTTTCTGCGGTAAAGCCCAGGGACAGGTCAAGCGACTCATCGCCGGTCCTGATCGGGTGTTCATTTGCGACGAGTGCGTCGCGCTCTGTGGGCAGATCATCACGGAGGAAAGCCCGGCTGCGCCCGCGCGCAACGCCACTGGCCTGATGGCCAAGGGCGTCAGCCCCAAGTGGCTGTACCAGCAACTCAACGAGTACGTCGTCGACCAGCAGAGAGCCAAGAAGGTCCTCAGCGTCGCCGTCTACAACCACTACAAGCGCGTCTGGTCTAACCAGAAGTCCGACGAAGTGGAACTGCAAAAAGCCAATATCCTGATGCTGGGACCGGCGGGCTCAGGTAAGACGCTGCTGGCCCAGACCCTTGCAAAGGTTCTGGACGTACCCTTCGCCATCGCCGACGCAACGTCGCTGACCGAGGCGGGATACGTGGGCGAGGACGTGGAGAACATCCTGCTCCGCCTGATCCAGGCCGCCGATTTCGATGTCGCACGAGCCGAGCAGGGCATCATTTACATCGACGAGATCGACAAGATCGCCCGCAAGAGCCCCAACCCGTCCATTACCAGGGACGTGTCTGGCGAGGGCGTGCAACAGGCGCTGCTCAAGATCGTCGAAGGAACCGTGGCCAACGTGCCGCCCCAGGGCGGTCGTAAGCACCCTCACCAGGACTTCCTCCAGATCAAGACCGACAACATCCTGTTCATGTGTGGCGGTGCCTTTGAGGGGCTCGGAGAGATTGTCGAGCGCCGCGTATCAAAGGACAAAATTAGCATCGGATTCAGTTCCCGAGGCAAGGAAGCTGAGGAAGCCGACCCGAACATCGGCCTGCTGAATCAGGTCATCGCAGATGACTTGCTCAACTACGGCTTCATCCCGGAGCTAGTTGGACGCCTACCCGTAACTGTCGGGCTCTCCAAGTTGGATCAGGACGCGCTCGTCAAGGTCCTCATCGAGCCCAAGGACTCACTGGTCAAACAGTACCAGGCTTTGTTCAACATGGACGAAGTCGAGCTTGAGTTCTCGGAAAAGGCCCTCGTAGCGACGGCCAAAGAGGCACTCAAGCAGGGCACCGGTGCCCGCGGGCTGCGGTCCGTCCTCGAAAGCACCCTCCTAGATGTCATGTACGAGCTGCCGTCGATGAGCGGGGTCTCTCGCTGCACGGTCGACGAGGACGCGATATTCGGTACAGGGGAAGTCACCCTGGTCACTGAAAACGAGGAGCCCGTCAGGCTAGAGCCGTCTGTGGAGCAGAAGTCGGCCTAGCATACCGTATACCTCTGATATCGAAAGAGCCCGCTCCCTCGTAAGGGAGCGGGCTCTTTTTTGTTCATCGCATGGATATACAAAACTACCGATAAGCGATTCCTGATCTACCTAGCGACGTGCGCCAATGCTGACCAGCAGCCTGATAGCTTCGCTCCTGGTCGATCCATCATTGAACCCGCTGTAGCGGATCGCATCTGTGAGATCCGACAAGGCAGCGCTGAAGTTACCCTGGTCCAACCGAATCAGAGCGCGAATGTAGTAAGCACGGGCAGCAGTCCGCTCTAACGAAATCGCCTCGTCGGCTTCGCTGAGCGCTTGCGCATGGTTACCATCTCTATAAAAGCTCTCCGCGAGGGCCGTGTGTGGGAATGCTGGTTCCGGGAGCCTTGCTACGGCAGCCCAGGTCCCCAGGAATAGCAGCACGGCCGCGACAGGTATGACCCACCACCTTTTCGCCAGAGACGTCGAGTCAACCAATGCACGTTGGACGCCAAACTCGACGAGCCTGTAGTGTGGCGAAATCGCAAGACCAATAAAGAACCCGGTCACGAACCCTCCAAGGTGGGCCCAATTGTCGACCTCCTCGGTCTGGATTCCAGACGCCAGAACGAGGCCAGCGACCATCAGGACGCCCACCAGGCTCTGCCTGCCCTCCTTGCCGAAGCTGTCCCGATTGACCGCAAATAGCGCCGCGAGGGCCCCAAGAGTGCCGAATATCGCACCAGAGGCCCCGGCACCCACAGCGACGGTATTGAATCCAAAGCTCGCCACGCTGCCAAATAGGCCTGCCAATAGGTAGATGAGCAGAAAACGAACGTGGCCAAAGCTCGTCTCAACTAGCCGCCCCACGATAAACAACCCCAACCCGTTCATGACCAGGTGGGCCAGACCGGCGTGCAAGAACATCGCGGTGAATAGTCTCCAGTATTCACCGCCCGCAATTAGTGGGCCGAACATGGCCCCGAAGTCGATGAGGTTTTGCGGGTCCCGGGTATCGCCAGCAGTACTAGCGGCCAGCCAAACTACGACGTTGGCCGCAAGCAGCCCCCATGTAGCAAGTGGAGCGTCTCGCCACCCAGGAAACCGCGACGCACTGGCGCTGCGCGCGCTTTGGGGGGCGGGCTCGGAGCCTTCGTGGTCTATGGACACTGCGGGCACGAAATGGGGATTTTCAGCGCTGCGTGGCTCAGACACGCAGCCGCGCTGTATGGTAGCGAAGGGGTCACGAGAATTTGGGATCGTGTGTAGTTCATCTCACTATTAGAACGCCGCTTGCCATTCGACGGTTACGTATCAGCGGATCAGACCTGACCCATCGGCATGCCTCACCCCGCCCAACTAAGCGTGCGCAGCACCAGCACTAGGGTCGGCGCTTTTTGATGCGCTTCTTAATCTTGGTGAGGGTGGTCAGCACGTGGACCAGCGGGCTCATGCGACGGCCAACTATGCGTCCCTCCGCCAGCGCTCGCAGGAAATCTTCGGGGGAGCCGTCGAACTCTGGCATCTCTACGTAGGTACGACCTATCTCCATCGTCGTGTGGGCGTCTGTGACCCCTGAGGTGATGAAACCGTGGGTCCTTGCAAACTCCTGCGCCTTCCTATCGTCGCGAGCCAGATTGTTGCGAGAGTTGAACCCTTCGACTATGTCGATGTAAGGGATTATCTCGTGTAGAGCGGCCTTGTCGATTACATGGGAACGAAATCGGTCGAATGGGTGAGGGATCGAGACCAGGCCGCCCTGATCCTTGATGCGCTCCACCGTCTGGAGGGCTGTCAAACCCGCAGGGATGGTCTCCTTCAGAAACAGGCCGGTGATCTCGCCAGCGGCGGAGCCTACCTCTTCACCGATAATCACCTTGAACGGAGCTATCGCCTTTACAGCGACGGAGCCCTCGATGGAGTTGTGATCCGTCACGGCGACGTAGTCGAGGCCGACATCGGCACACCGCTTTGCCATCGCCTCGGGAGAGACCTCCGAGTCGGGGGAAAAGTGGGAATGCATATGGAGATCGGCTCTCAAAACGGCCTATCCACCAGACTCAGGCGGGAGCCGCATCTGCTCACCGTATGCGGTCTGGATCTTTGTGATCTTCAACTCCGCTGCTGCCAGCATCTCGCTGCAAACCCTGGCGAGTTTCATCCCGTCCTCGTAGAGATTTGTGGCCTCTGAAAGCGGCAGGTCGCCGGATTCCATGGCGCTGACTACAGCCTCCAGCCGACCCAGGGCCTGCTCAAAGGTCATGTCATCGGGCACTTTTTTGGCCGTCATACCGGGGTGACCGGCGGAGTAATTAAGTACACTTTCAAAGATCTCCCTGGCACTCCTCCTCGGAAGGGGGAGAGTAAAAATAGTGTCTGAGTCGCCGGTGAAATATCGTGGCCTCGGTACAGTACGCCTGGATCAGCTCTGGTCATCGGCCCGCCCCTTTGGCACGCGCTGCGCTCTTGGCGCCACCACATCCGCGGAAAGGCTACCCTCGGCCAGCGTGATCTCGACACCGTCGCCGACACTCACCTGACCTGGGTCGCTTACCACGGTGGATTCGTCGGCGGTCTGTACTATAGCATACCCCCTGCGTAGGGTGTCTTTGGGGCTTAGGGCCCGAAGACGCATCGCAAGAGCCTCTGTGCTGGCCTTGCTTGCATCGAGGTTTTGGCGGAGATTTATACCTGATCTTCGCAGCAACTCGTCGACACGGATACGCTTCTGATCAAGACCAGGTCCGACCCGCAGCAGCCGGGGGCCGAGCCGTCTGACAACCTCGGTGCGGTGGAGCAGGGTCCTGGACACCGCTGACGTTAGTGTCCGACGCATTGACAGAAGACCGGCCGAAAGCTCGGCCTGGTCAGGCACCGCAATCTCGGCCGCCACCGAGGGTGTCGGCGCACGCACATCGGCGACCATGTCAGCCACCGTGGTGTCCGTTTCGTGCCCGACTGCGCTGATTAGTGGCGCACCGCACCTAAAAATAGCCCTGGCTACGGTTTCCTCGTTGAAGGGCCACAGATCCTCCAGCGAACCGCCCCCACGGGCGAGGATCACTACATCCACGTCTGGCTCCGTGTCCAGGGCCGCGAGACCGTCGACGATTGTGGCGGCCGCGCGCTCCCCCTGCACCAACACGGGCACAAGCGAAAGCTCGGCCAGCGGATAGCGCCGCTCGATGACGCTCTTGATGTCCTGCCAGACGGATCCGATCGGCGAGGTCACCGCGACGACACGCCGTGGATAACGCGGTATCTCGCGTTTTCGCGACTGTGAGAAGAGGCCCTCGCTCTCCAGCTTGACGATCAACTGCTCCAGCTTCACCTGGAGATCGCCCACGCCCTCAGGCTGCACAACGTCCGCGATTAGCTGTAGATCGCCTCGCGTCTCGTACAGAGAAACACGCCCGTGGGCGATGACGGACATCCCATTTTCCAGCAGCTCGGCGCCGCGAGAACTACGACTGAACATCGCGCATCGCAAAGTAGAGCCGGAGTCACGCAACGTGAAGTAGCTGTTCCCGGAACCGGGCCGGGCGAGGTTCGCCACCTCACCGCTGACCCATAGGTCCTGAAGTGCGGAGTCTTGATATAGCAGGTCGCTCAAGTAGCCCGCTACCTGAGATACAGAGTAGATCGCCATGTCATGCCCTGGACAGGTATTCTCCGGTGCGCGTATCGACGTTGATCCTATCGCCCTCCGAAACAAATAACGGCACCTGCACGACGTGCCCCGTCTCCAGCGTCACCGGCTGCGTGCCTCCCTGGGCCGTGTCTCCCCGGTGGCCTGGTGGCGCATCCTTAACTTCCAAATCGACCGTAATCGGCATGTCGATAGCAATGGGTTGCTCTTCGAAGAAGACGACATCGACGGTAGTCTCCTCCACCAGGAAGGCTAGCGCGTCTTTTATCTGATCCTCGGACAGCGGGAATTGATCAAAACTCTCTGTGTCCATGAAGTAGTACAGATCACCGTCCGCATAGATATACTGCGCACTGCGTCGCTCGACATCCGCGATAGACAGTTTGACGTCGTAGCCCTGGAACGAGCGGTCGACGACCCGGCCCGTCAGCAGGGAACGGAATCGGACCTGCATCACCGGCGCGCGCTGTTGCATCTTGCGCGAGCTATACTCGACTACTACATATGGCTCCCCGTCCAGCTCGATCGGAAGCCCTTTCTTCAAATCTCCGTATCCAATCGTCATACTCAGCTCCTTACAGGTCTACATCTATTTTAGCGGCCTTGGAGAGCACTCGCGCGCGCCCAGACTCCATTACGACCACGTCCTCGATCCGCACCCCGCCCCATTCGGGCAGATAGATACCGGGCTCGATGGTGAAGACCATACCGTCCGCCAGCACGTCCGGGGCCCTGGGACCAACACGCGGGTACTCGTGGACGGCAAGACCAACCCCGTGCCCTAGGCTGTGTCCGAATGCGTCGCCGTAGCCAGCCTCGACGATGACATCACGAGAGATGGCGTCGGTCTCCTCGCCCGTCATTCCAGCCCGGACCTGCTCCTGAGCCGCAAGCTGCGCACGGAGCACCGTGCTGTATACCTTCTTGAATGTATCGTCAGGCTCGCCTACAAAGATGGTACGGGTCAGGTCGGCACAATAGCCCTCGTATGCGGCGCCCATGTCTATCACTATAGGCTGTCCATTTTGGATCACGGTGTCGTCGGCACGATGGTGAGGCAGAGCGCCGTTGGTACCTGCGCCGACGATTATGTCAAACGCCATCGCCTCCGCACCCTGCTCACGCATCGACTTCTCCAGATCCCACGCCACCTGAGCCTCGGTCATGCCTGGCACAATCGCCGGCCCGATCTCGTCCATGGCATGATCGGTGATTTCGATTGCTCGTGTCAGCAGCGCAAGCTCTTCTTCATATTTCGTGGCCCTGATTTTGTCGATCATATCTGACGTCTCTACCAGCGTCAGACCATCATCCACGTCTGCCTCGGCCACCGCTTTGAGGAATGCCGTATGTGTGCCCACGGTCATCACCTCGGCCTCAAAACCGACTCGCCGAGCCGAAACAGTTGATGCCATCTCTGGCAGCCACGACAGGGACGCTCCGGTGCGCTCGACCCTGAATTCCGGAGACTGCTTTCCGGCCTGTTCGATATACCGGAAGTCGGTTGCCAGCACAGCGTCGGTGCGACTGATGAACAAATAGCCGGCCGACCCCGTAAACCCGGACAGATATCGACGGTTCTCAGGGCTGGACACGAGGAACGCGTCCAACTCCAATTCCTTCAGTGCGTCGCGGAGTTGCGCCAGTCTGTCAGTGGTACTCATGCGCTCGCCTCTTCGTCGCGAATATGCGCCACAAGATACTCGAGGGCATACTGGTAGCCGCGCCAACCCAGGCCCGCAATCTGACCGACGACCACCGAGCTAAGCACCGACTGGCGTCGGAATTCTTCGCGAGCGTGGATGTTGGAAAGGTGCACTTCTATGGCCGGTAGTCGGCAATCCGCGAGGGCGTCGCGCAACGACAGACCGTAGTGAGTAAGTGCGCCGGCGTTCATTACGATGCCTGCCGATTCCCGAGCAGGACCTTGCAGATAGTCCACGAGAGCGCCCTCGTGGTTGGATTGAAAGAAGTCCACGTCCACGCCCAAATCAGCGGCCCTGTTGCGAATTCGGTCCTCGATCTCCGCAAGGGTATCGCCGCCGTACACCGCCGGGTTCCTCGTCCCCAGCATGTTCAAATTAGGCCCGTTAATCACGAGAATTTTCATTGTTTCACCTTCACTGCAATTCGGCTTTGTCTCTCACTGCAACCCGGAGTTGAGCTATCCTCATTCACCCCTCTCCATCATCGGTGAGGGGTGCCGTCGTCGCCTTTGCCGCTCGGGGGTGTGCCGAAAGGTACACCTCTTTGGCCTTGGCCTGGGTCACGTGCGTATATATTTGCGTCGTTGCCGGGCTGGAGTGCCCCAACAACTCCTGGACCACTCGCAGGTCCGCGCCGCCGTCCAGAAGGTGGGTGGCGAAAGAGTGTCGCAGGGTGTGGGTGTGGATTCCAGACCTCAGCCCAGCCTTGATCGCATAACGGCGCACCTTCTCCTGGATGCTTCGCTGGCTGAGCGGTGTGCCGAGACGGCTCAGGAACAGCGCGCTGCCCGATTTGGCATTAACCAGCTTCGGACGGAGTTCGCCCAGGTAGAGCGAGAGCGCGTCGCGGGCCGTCTCGCCAATAAGAACGGCGCGCTGCTTGGAGCCCTTGCCCGTCACGCGGACTTCTCTCGTGCCCAGGTTTATGTCATCGACTTTCAGCCCAGCCACTTCGCTGACCCGAAGGCCCCCCGCGTACAGCGTCTCCAACAACGCACGGTCCCTGGGCCCGAATCGCTCAGACGTATCAGGGGACGACACCAGGCTAGCCGCGTCGCGCTGTGACAGGAAGCGGGGCAGGCGAGACTCTCGTTTCATCACCCCGCGCCGGGGCAGCGGATCGTTATCGATCATCCCCTCACGCAACAACCACCGGAAGAAGCTCCGAAGACCGCTCAGTTTACGAACGATGCTTGACCTTGCGTAGCCCATCTTTACGAGCCATCCAAGGTATCCGCGGATGATGTCGCGATTCAGCGCCCTGAGGCTTTCGACTTCCGTTTCGCTCATATAGTCGAAGAGCGGGCCAAGGTCGGTGGAGTAGTTCCTGACGGTCAACGCCGCTAATCCCCTCTCAGCCGAGAGGTGATTAGCGAACCTGGCCAGTAGCGCGTTCCACTCTGTTGGATTCATAACGAATTTCTACAATAGCGCAATGCCAATGCGAAAGGCGAAACAGGGTCTATCTTGAGGGCAACGCGGTCCACTATTCTCGAAGTCGGACCCGGCCCTCACTGGAGACGGGCCGGGGATCCGACACCTCGTGAATCCTTTAGGAAGCCAGTTCCACAGTCTCGTCCTCAGGAACCGGACCGTTGAAATCGCACGCGTTGCAGCGTGCATTGCCCTTGCCAGCCGCAAGAAGCAGCTTGCCGCAGTCCGGGCAGGGCTGAGGCAGTGGCCTGCGACTCACCGCAAAGGTGCAGGCCGGGTAATTCGAGCAGCCATAGAACTTGGTACGACCACGTCCCTTGCCCTTGCCCTGACGCTCAACCAGGTCGTTGCCGCATTCCGGGCACTCCACTCCCACTCGCTCGAGCAGAGGCGCGGAAGCCTTGCACTCCGGGAAGCCGCTGCACGAAAGGAACCTGCCGAACCGGCCAGATTTGATGACCATTGGGCGCCCGCAATCTTCGCAGACCTCATCGGTCTCCTCATCAATCTGGTCCCGTGGAATTCTCTCCGCCTCGGCCAGAGCGCGCTTTACTGACTCCGAGAATGGTCCGTAGAACTCCTTCAACAACGGACCCCACTCCTGCTCACCATTTGCGACTTCGTCAAACTGTTCTTCAATACGGGCTGTAAAACCTACGTCCATGATATCTGGGAAATGTGCCGTCAGAAGACCACTCACCGCCGTACCCAGCTTGGTGGGCACGAAGCGACCTTGATCCTTGCGCGCGTAGTCTCTGTCCGTCACCGTCGCAAGCGTTGGTGCATATGTGCTAGGGCGGCCGATGCCCTGCTCTTCGAGTGCCTTGACCAGCGTCGCTTCTGTGTATCGCGGCGGCGGCTGGGTGAAGTGCTGCTCCGGAGTAATCGACAGCGACTTCAAGACCTCTCCTTCATTCAGGTTCGGTAGGGTGGACTCATCGTCGTCCTTCTCCGCCGCGTCGTCCTTACCCTCCAGATAGAGCCTCCGAAATCCCGGGAACTTCAGTACAGAGCCCGTTACCCGGAACTCATACACCTTTCCGGTAGGTGTTCCCGAAGCCTCAATGTCTATAGTCGTCATGTCGAGCAATGCGTCGCTCATCTGACTGGCAAGCATGCGCTTCCAGATCAGGTCGTAGAGACGGAACTGCTCGCTGGTGAGGTGTGGCCGTACGGTGGCAGGGTCCCGGTAAATGGAGGTGGGCCGAATGGCCTCATGAGCCTCCTGCGCGCCCTTAGACTTCTTCGAAAACACGCGAGGCTTGCTCGGTGCATAGTTCGGGCCGAACTTTTCCTTGATGTACTGGTTCGCTTCCGACAGGGCGGTGGCAGCCACGTTGGTCGAGTCGGTACGCATGTAGGTGATCAGCCCCTCGGCGCCATCACCTCCTACGTCGACACCCTCGTACAGCTGCTGGGCGATCGCCATCGTCCGGCGTGCGGTGAATCGCAGCTTGCGGACACCTTCCTGCTGCATCGTGCTGGTGATAAATGGAGCCGACGGCCTGCGCTTCTGCTCCTTTTTGGTGACGGATGCGACATTGTAGGCAGCAGGCTCGAGGTCTGTGGTGATAGCACCGGCCTCCTCGCCATTTGCAATCTTCAGACGACCCTTCTCGCCCTTGATGGACCGCAGTTGCGCCTCCACCGTCTCTTTGGAGTCTTCAGCCTGCCGTCCCAATAGAGCCTCGACAGACCAGTACTCTTCCTTGATAAAGGCGTGGATCTCGCCCTCGCGGTCCACAATCAGTCGCAGTGCGACGGACTGCACCCGGCCGGCCGAGAGGCCTCGTCGGACCTTTTTCCATAGAACTGGGCTCAAGTCGTAACCTACCAGCCTGTCGAGGACTCGCCGCGCCTGCTGCGCGTTGATGAGGTCCATATCCAGACCTCGCGGGTTCTCGAAGGCTTCGTTGACCGCGTTCTGCGTGATCTCGTGGAACACCACTCGCCGGATCTTGTTCGGGCTTATTTTGACAGCCTCGATCAGGTGCCACGCAATCGCTTCGCCCTCTCGATCCGGGTCAGTTGCCAGGTAAACGATCTTCGCATCCTTGGCAGCCGCCTTGAGTTCGGCGACGATCTTCTTTTTGTCTGCCAACGTCTGGTATTTCGGTTTGAAGCCATCTTCGACCTCCACACCGATTTCGCGTCGGGGCAGGTCACGGACGTGCCCCATCGACGCCTTGGCGACGTATTTGTTACCAAGGAAGCGCTCAATGGTACGAGCCTTGGCCGGCGATTCTACAATTACTAGGTCTTTAGCCATTTTTACTCACACTACCTCATATTTTGCCTGGGTCTCTTGGAGCCGGATGTAGTTCATCCCGCCTACCTGGCGAACCAGGCCCTTTAATTCCATCATAGCCAGCGTGCTGCTAACTGTCGATATGCCCTCCCCGGATGAGCGAATGATCTCGTCTATATGGATCGGATCGTACGTCACCAGGGAAAGTATTTTCGATTCGTCATCGTCCTGAGGTATCAGAGCCGCCATCTCTATCTGCTTGCCGACATAGGTCAGATTCAACTCCTCAAGCACTTCCTCATAACCCGTCACGAGCTTGGCGGCCGAATCGCGAATCAGTCGATTCGTCCCACGGCTGTCCGGGGAGAAGATGTTGCCTGGCACGGCGAACACCTCGCGATCCTGCTCAAGTGCGTGGCGAGCCGTAAGGAGCGCACCACTACGCTCTGCTGCCTCAATGACGACGGTGCCGAGCGTCATGCCGCTCATTATTCGGTTCCGTCGCGGGAAGTTTTTTGCGACTGGCCTGGTCCCCACCGGGTACTCAGACATAACCACGCCGTTTTCGAGTATATCCGATGCCAGCCGCTCATGCTCTCTCTGGTATATCACATCAATCCCGCTACCCATGACCGCTATGGTCCGCTGTCCGGCCTCCAGAGCCGCCCTGTGGGCAATAGCGTCGACACCGCGAGCGAGGCCGCTGACGATGACCACGCCAGCGCTGGCAATGTCATGGGTCAGCTGGTATGCAGCCTCTCTACCATAGGCTGTTGGCACTCGGGTGCCAACCATGGAGATCGAGCGTGCGTCCTGTGGCAGCAACTCGCCTCACAGGTAGAGCACGGGCGGCAGATCGTATATTTCCTTTAACCGCTCTGGGTACTCGTCGTCGTGCCAGTTTATGGCCCGGGCCCCGGAGGCGATCAGCGTCTCCATTTCGACATCGGGGTCGATCTGGAGCTTCCGCGTAGCAATGTTCTGAGCGGCGCGCGCGTCGAGCCCTGCTGCGCGCAACTCGGTAAGCCCAGCCCGCCACGCCTCCGAAAGCGTACCGAAATGGGCTTCCATCGTCTTGAAGCGAACCCGGCCAATGCCCGGGATTCGATTGAAGGCGATCCAGTACTTTAGGTCGTCGTTTGTTTTTTTGCTGCTAGTCACAAGAGATGATTCTAGCATAGGCCCATCGTAGCGTTGTCCAGAGGGACGCTAAACCAGGGTCAAAGCTTCCACATACAGTTGGCCACATACGGGTAATCAGAGGTCCTGTGGGAGGGGGTCACTACATGCAGTGGAAGGCGTACTGGCGGAGAGAGTGGGATTCGAACCCACGGTCGCCTTGCGACGACACGCGATTTCCAATCGCGCCCAATCGGCCTCTCTGGCATCTCTCCATCAAAGTACGTACCGGCGCCGACGGCACTCAAACGTGGACGGCACCGTAGCGAAGCGGAGAGGGTGGGATTCGAACCCACGATGAAGTTGCCCCCATACTAGTTTTCGAGACTAGCGCCTTAAGCCGCTCGGCCACCTCTCCCACACGGAATTGTATCATAGGGTGCTGACAGCT
>Ga0209403_10002121_pt1 | contig 24198 bp, 16 predicted proteins | sample ArcticOcean_MG_C_8_FD_187440 | JGI IMG/M metagenome (GOLD analysis project Ga0209403, IMG submission 187440) | Marine microbial communities from western Arctic Ocean - ArcticOcean_MG_CB11_86 (SPAdes) (version 2) | ecosystem: Environmental > Aquatic > Marine > Oceanic | place: Arctic Ocean... | reverse complement strand
CGGGCCCTGGATACGCAGCCCGGTAATCCTGGCACCATCGCCCGTGACGTTGAAGAGGGGGAGTGTGTCGATTTCCCTTGAATAGAGCCACCCGCCCAGGGATCCGTCGATGCCCCTTCCGCTGCCAAGGGTGACTCCCGCTCTTATCTCTATGTTTTTCAAACCCGTGAGGTCGATTCGGGATGAATCGGCCACGTAAACTGTCTGGGCGACACCAGCCAACTGGAGCGCGTCGAGAAGCTCTGCCCGTGTGCTGACCAGAAAGTCATAGTCTACAACCTGCAGAGTATACCCGTCACCCCCGCCGATCGGATTGCCGGTAGGGTTGACATCGGCACTGTAGGTGTCGTCACCCAGCTGCGGTTTCGTGGGGATGTCTGATCCGCCATCGGTGGGGGAGGATGAGGAAAGGGGCTGCTTGTCTCCTCCGCAGGAGAGGAGTAGCAAGGTGGCGGTCAGGTATCGGAAAAACAGGATTCGGGGCATCATCAATTCTTCACCATGGCTTTACGTTGTTCGTGTTGAGGAGAAGGTTTACTACTAAAATACCTCAATTTTCCCGAAGACGCAAAGGGGGTGCGTTTAAGATGGGAGCTTCGTCAGCTATTGGATCCGGTTTGGCTGACGAGGTACGTCGTCCCAATGACGTTGAGTAGAGAGCAGATGGATGATGAATCGTGGTGTGATGCATGCCTCGATTTCTTCGCATAAAAAAGAACAGCACCCTTTATACAGGGTGCTGTTCCAGATGTTCGAGTCGATCGAGATTCAGGGAATCAGTATAGATCTTCTTTGTGCGTGATGGGACACCAGCGGGATGTGGTGAGGTGATTCAGCAGAATTTCCGTGGCTTCGGGCGTCCCAATTTGCTGAAGCGCCACCGCCGAATGTCCCGCGACATACCTGTTCTCATCATTCAGGGCATCGGCAAGTGCAGGTATTGCACCTGCGGCATCCGGTCCGATTCGGGCGAGCGAGTAGGCCGCGTTGTAGCGAACCTGTCCATCTGCGTCCTTCAGCGCGTCGCTGAGCGCGGGTACAGATACGTCTGGATTCGCCGAGAGGGTTCCAAGGGCTTCGGCCGCGTGGTGTCTGACCCATTCTGATTTGTCTTTCAGGGCAGCGGCAATTGCCGGTACGACATCTCGTGAAGTGATCCCCATGTCTCCAAGCGCGAATACGGCGTGAGCCCTTACGGTTTCGTAGTCGTGCGAGAGTGCAGCTTCCAGCTCGGGGATGGCGGGTTCTCCTGCAGTGGAGAGGGCGTAGGCGGCATCGAGCTGGGCGGCCTCGTTGTTGCCCTTTAAGGCGGTGATGAGATCGGGGATTCCCGTTTCACCCAATTTTCCCAGACCATATGCGGCGTTCAATCGAGTAGACTCGTCCGGATCCTCGATGGAGGTTGCCAGGTCCCCGCTGCTTCCGTTTCCATTCCCCGTTGTCCTGCTCCCTCTGGACCAGTCCCAGATCTGGGACCAGACCGCTTCGTTTTTGTTTCCGACACCGTTACCACGCCAGCTTTCCTCCTGGTTGTTCCAGGCGGGTTTATCCGGCTCCGACATTCGGGTGAACTGGAACTTCATCATATACCGGTTATTTTCCGTGTTGTTGGCGGTGGATCTGTGCCAGATGTCGAAATGCACGATGGCGATGGTGCCAGCCTCGCCGCAGACAGGGACTCCGATTTCGTCCATATTCTCGGGGCGATCCACATAATACTGAGTGTGCGGGATCACGGCAGTGGGACCGTTTTCGGGGGTGACGTCTTGAGGGTAGTAGAAAGCCATTGCCCATCGGTTGCGATGATACCGGACTTTCTTGTATCCCCAGTAACTGTCCTTGTGCCACCCCCCGTCCTTGCTGTGCGGCTTGTTGATATGCGGGTGCCGATGGATGTGCATCGTGTAGTCAGGGCCAAGGATGCTCGAGAAGGCGCCACGGATTTCGGGCTGGTTGAATACGTTTTGGATTTCCGGGACACGCGGGAGGATGTTGTTGCCCGGGTTCCCCTCTCTTTCGAAGACCTCTTCAGTTTTGCGAAAGACTTCCTGGTGGTATTCCTTCGGTAGGCTCGATTTGAGCACCAGGTACCCGTTGGCGATGAATTCCTTCATTTGTGCGTCACTTAGAAGATGCTTCGGGTCCAGCATGGTTAGATCTCCGGGTGAAGGGGGCTGATTATCCTAGACATTTGATATTACCACACCACGAAAAGTACGGTTTTCACCTTCAAGGGTCAAGCCAGAATTGTTCCGAATCAGTGAGGCGGTCGGAAGAATTCTTGGACTGACCCATCTGGTCCGTATCATACTCCGGTCTCAAAATTCTGTTTCAACACGGCTTTCCGCAAGGGTTCCGCAGTGCAAGACAGAGGGTCTTGCGAGCGAGGCAGAATGGAGGGTCCGGGTATCGAACGTCGGATCCTGAATCTTGCCCAACCAGGGGGAGCAGTACGTGGCATTGAGTGACAACGGTGACATTCTCATAGTAGACGATAGATTGGCGAACTTGAGACTGCTTTCCACTATGCTGAAGCGGCAGGGCTATAAAGTGAGAGGCGTGCCAAATGGAGCAATGGCCCTGAAGGCCGCGACAAATGCGCCGCCGGATCTGATTCTTCTGGACATCAATATGCCGCAGACGTCGGGATACGAGGTGTGTGAGGCCCTGAAGGCGAATGATTTGACCCGGGACGTTCCAGTGATTTTCATCAGCGCACTGAATGAAGCCCTCGACAAGGTTAAGGCATTTTCAGTTGGTGGCGTCGATTACATCACAAAACCCTTCCAGATCGAGGAAGTCCTGGTGCGGGTGGAGACCCACCTGTCGCTGAGAAGTCTGCAGAAGACCCTTCAAGCCACCAACGAGACGCTGGAGAAAAGGGTAGAGGAGCGCACTGCCGAACTCGCGAGTACCGTACAACGTTTGGAGGAGCAGATCACCGAACGGCAGCGAGAGGAGGGCTGGCGTGTGGCGCTGGAAGGGCAGCTGCACCAGTCCCAAAAAATGGATGCCCTGGGGAGAATGGCCGGCGGAGTGGCCCATGATTTCAACAACGTTCTGGCTGTCATCCTCGGCTATTCGGACATCCTGGGACAAATGGAATATGACGAAAAGACCCTGGCGAGGGTCAATGAGATCAAGCTCGCGGCGGGTCGTGGTTCGGCATTGACCAGCCAGCTGCTTGCTTTCAGCCGTAGGCAGGTGTTCCAGCCCAGTGTGATGAGTTTGAATCAGGCCGTGGTGGAAATGGAGAAAATGCTCGACAGGCTGGTCGGAGAAAAAGTAAACCTCTCTCTTGCACTGCAACCGGACCTTGCCACAGTAAGGGCAGATCCGGGACAGATCGACCAGGTGGTGATGAATCTTGCGGTGAATGCCAGGGACGCCATGCCGGAAGGTGGCGGCCTGCAGTTTGCCACGACCGAAGTCGAGATCGGTCGTTCTGAGGCTGACGTCAAGAAACCCGCAGGGAGATATGTTGTTCTGTCTGTGACCGATACGGGTACTGGAATGGACGAGGAAACGCGAAGGAGGATTTTCGAGCCTTTCTATACCACCAAGGAGGACGGGAAGGGGACCGGTCTCGGATTGGCAACCGTTCACGGGATAGTGAATCAAAGCCATGGGTATCTGGAAGTGGAAAGCGAGGTTGGGAAGGGGACGACATTTCTGGTCTATCTACCGGCTTTGGCTGGTGCCGTCCAAGAGGAGGGCAAGAGTCGACCGGTGGGTGGCCAAATCCAGGGTACCGAACGGGTTCTCGTGGTAGACGATGAACCTGAGTTTCGGGAGATGGTCAGGCAACTGCTCGAAGGTTTGGGGTATGCCGTGTTAATGGCTTCCGGTGGTCTTGAGGCCCTCGAGATTGCAGAGCAGGAGGAAAGACCCATACATCTTGTGCTGACAGATGTGGTGATGCCGGGTATGAACGGACGCGAACTCGCGGATAAGATTTCTGTAACTCTGCCGGATTCGAAAACCCTCTATATGTCCGGATACATGGACGACGCAATCGTCCATAGTGGATTATCCGGGGGTGAACTGGCATTTCTGCAGAAGCCGTTCACACGTGAGGATCTCGCCTACAAGATTCGAGAGATTCTGGATGGGAGGGAATCAGCCCAGGAGACCGCGGAATAATCTCTGCGATTTTCCAATAGAACTTATGATAAAAATCATACACACGACGTTTCACTCGATCTGCCTGCTGGGCGTGTGGCTGGCTCTGACCTGGACAAGTGTTGCAGAGCAGCCCTTCACGCCTGAGAGATGGGACCCAGTGCTGGAGCCCTGGCGCTGGCAGTCTTTTCCGGAGCTGAAGGGCGCAGGTCTGCGGTGTCTGGCGCAGGACGAAGACGGACATATGTGGTTCGGAGTGAACGAGGGCGTACGACATTATGATGGTTTGAACTGGCTCGAGTATACCCCGGACGATGGACTGCTGGGGGCGCCAATAAACACGCTTTGTACTACTTCCACAGGGGATGTCTATGCCGGGAGTGACGAAGGAATCAGTGTTTTTAGGGGCGAACGATGGAGTCGAGTATTCCCACCTGCAGGAAACCTTCCCTTTCCAGTGGATGACATTATAGAATCCTCCGGAGGCGAACTTTGGGCGGCAACGGGTTGGGGAGCTCTACATCTGGGCACGGAAAGCGTTACACTGCATACCTCGAGGCAACTTGCCCAAGCCTTTAGGGTTCTGTTCCCCCAGGTGGCGGTTGCAGTTGTACCGGACGAAGCGGTTCCGCAACACAAATGGACGGATGGCACCGGCGTGAGGGTTGTGAAGGGTGGGTATTTGGGGATCACCCGAAGTGAGACTCCAACACCTATCTGGGCTGTAGCATCTGGGGGCCCGGGTGAAAACCTTGGGTTGAAACCAGGCGACATTGTTGACCAGATGGGAGACCGAGTCGCCAATCTTCCCCATTTGACGCTCGACGGGTTTAAGGGGTCGCCGGTGAAGCTTGTTATCAAGCGTGGAGGGAGGCTGAGCCCTTCGAAGTCACAGTAGGCAGGGCGAACCTGTCAGGAACATACGGCGGATTCTCACTTTCGGACGTTCTGGAAGATCGCGCCGGCCACATCTGGTTTGGGATTTCCTGGGGAGGTGAGATTGTGAGATACTCGCCCGGTTCTTCGCACCCCTGGAGACTTTTCGATGCGGAAGATGGGCTTGCCTTGGGCGACCGTCCCATCCTGGCGCAAAGTACCGATGGCACCATCTGGTCCGTTTCGGCCCAGGCCCTGATCGGGGTAAATCGATTCGACGGCGAAAGGTGGTCGCACCAATCCCTTGGGAGTCTGACGGGTGGCTCAAATATCCACTGTTCCTTACTTGCCACCAAAGATGGTACCGTATGGGTGGGTGGTTACGGAGGCATGCTTTTCAGGTATCAAAATGGTGAATGGATATCTCACCGGCCACCGAATCATCCGCTCTCGAGAACTCGAGTGAGCGGCATGCTGGAAACAAGCGAGGGTGCACTTTGGATTGCGAGTCTGGGTCAGGAGGCAAGCCGGCTGGACTACATGACATCACGCTGGTCGTCTTACAAGGTGTTGGGGTACCAGTGTGAGGCGGCTGACGGGTCCATCTGGTTCCTTCGCGGGCAACAGGTCGTACGGTATCTCCCTGAAACAGCGTCGGATGCGGGCAAGTGGACATTGTATGACAAATCGGACGGTTTGATGGATACGCCGTTTCTGATCCGCGCGACCAGGGAGGGCTCGGTCTGGATTTCCGGCACCCACAACGGTGTGGCTGCAGCCGCACAATTCGAGGACGAGAAGTGGCAACTGCATCTACACCCTGACATTTCACAGGGGTTCGACCGAAGAAGCCTTTTCGTAGCATCGGACAGCTCTGTGTGGTTCGCTGCGGCGGTGAGCCGAGACCCGGAACTGGGGCAGTTGGGGGGGATGGCGCTTCCTGTGGAATGCCTGGAGGTTCTTGTAACACTGGTGAATCAAAAGACAGTTCAGCGAATCTCCAATGCTACCGGGTTGGACTATACGCTTATTCCCATCATCCGGGATGCCGGTGTTCTAGGGTTCATTCAGGTCGAGAGTGAAGGTGGGCTATCACTTGCACAGGAGCAGACCCTTGCCAGTTTCGCCCTTCAGGCAGCCGTGGCTATAAGCGACGCAAATGTGCAGCAGGATGTAGACAAACTGAATAAGCAGCTGGATGACGCACTCGAACTCGATGAAATACTGGCCTACGTTGATCCTTTGGATGATTCCGAAGCGTAATTCTTACGATTACTCGAGTTACAGGACTCAGTTGAGATAGTAGCACGCAGCGCTTTACGCAGGTAACAAGTGAACATGGCACAAAATCCCAACACCATATCCGCTGTTTCACCACGCAGGACTTTTGGTGACAGAAGCAAGGCGTGGATGGAGGTCGCCGTTACGCCGGACGGTCAGGGCGCCTTTCTGGAGGTCCTCTGCCTTGGAGGCGATACGACTATCGGTGTGAGAGACGTGGTTGATGCGTTGGAAGAGGTGTATTCGATAACCGCGGAAATCGATACCGACAAAGTGGGTTCAGTTGTAGAGAAGGCTGCTGCGAAACCTCGTGAGGTGATTCGGGACAGGCAGCTGATTGCCAGGGGAATACCTCCCGGAGCCGGCGTAGACGGAAAGATCGTGCTCAAGTTTTCAGATGGTCTGTTGGATGGCGCCAGCCTTCCCTACGACGCACTCAAGACTGCGCTGAGCCAGAAAGCTCCCGAAGAGGTCGTACAGTTCGACCTTTTGACACGCATGGTGTTTCCGGGTGAAGTGCTTGCCGTGACCCTACACCCAACTGAGGGCAGGCCCGGAAGGGATGTATTTGGACAGGTCCGGAAAGAGAAGCAGATGGGGGGAGAAGCCCTGCTGAAAGCAGGAGATCATGTCAAGTTTCAGGATGAGCGTTACGTTTCAGAAATTTATGGATACGTGTGTCTCCTGAAGAATGAGATTTCCGTTCTCTCACCCGTTTGGATGGCTCCCGACTATACATCTGCTCATTTCATCTATTTCCGACAGGCCGGTGCGCAGCGGCTCCCCGAGGCTCAGTGGTTGGTAAATCTCCTCAAGTCACAGGGTATCAAGAAGGGCATCGATACTGCGGTGCTGGGCAGGCTCTGGCAAGATGTGGTGGACAGACGCGAACCCGGATTTTTTACGATTGCAGAAGGCAAAGATCCGGTAGACGGGGTAAACGGCAGGCTGGCGTTGATGTACGACCCTGAGAAATATGCGGGAGAGATTCTCGAAGATGGCAGTATCGACCTGCGAGAACGGCATTCGTCCGTGGCAGTACAGGAGCGAGAGTTGCTTGCCGAGTTGCACCCGGCCACTGCTGGGGAGACCGGATATGATTTGCTTGGTAATGAAACTGCGCCTCGACCGGGAAGCAAAAAGTCATTAAGGGTTAAGGAAGGCGTGTCTGTGGAGCGAAGAGGGGATGGCTCGGAGGCCTTCTACGCCAAGAAGGTGGGTCAGGTTTGGTGCAGTGGCGATGCCATTCAGGTCCACGAGGTTCTGCGAATTGATGGCGACCTCGCCTACGACATGGGCAATATCGAAGCCGGGAAAGATGTATTGATTATGGGTTCTGTTCAACCCGGGTTCAAGATTCGCGCACACGGAAATGTGGAGATCAGGGGAGTAGCAGAATCTGGAAGCGCCATCAGTGCAGACGGGGACGTGGTTGTCTCGGGTGGTATCGTTGGTGATACGACGAAGGTGGTGGCCATGGGAACTGTGATGACCAAGTTCATCCAGAACAGCACCGTGATGGCCAGGGGCAATATTGTGGTGGGCAGCTACGTGTTCAACGGCAAAGTCCGGTCAGGTGGGAGTGTGGTGGTGCATCATAGGGGCCGGTCACGGCGAGCGGGATCCATAGTTGGCGGGCAGGTGGTTGCCACCACGGAAATCGTTGCACGTTTGATAGGTTCCTCTTCTTCGGACAGAACCTTTGTAGGTATCGAGTCGAATGTGGAGATTAAGATGCGACTCGAGAAACTCAAGGAGACGATCGCCTTTTGCGACGCCAATATTGTTCGCATGTTCAGGGCGCTTGGATTACGAGATCTGGATGCGGAGAATGTACGAAATCTGATCAAACGTACACCGGCTAACCGACGCAAACAGGTGGCTGTTCTGCTCCGGAAGATGAAGGAGCTGGTAATTTTCAAGGAGACTTCACTGTCAACACAGCATCATCTGGAACAAGAGATGGTGGACACTCTTGCCGAGGCCGAGATTGTGGTTCGTGGACGGATGTACAGTTACACTTCGGTGATGTTTCGCACGTGGTGACCGAAGAACTGGTCAGCCCCAGATTCTATCTCTCGGAGTTTGGAATCGAGCGGCGGTAGTTGAGATGGATTCCGTGTGGAATGCGAACGAAGCTAGTCAGGTGAGCAGAAACAAGATGGGGCCGTCAGTGCTGGCCTTGACCAGGTGTGCTGGCGGCCTCTTTATTCATGCACCCGGAAGCCCTGTCTCGTGGTGGGGAGGGTGTTCGAGTTCTGTTGCGACTATTTTGGTCGCCGGGAAGACTGTATCAGCCCATATACGAAAGAGGAGGGTTTTCAGGAGCGCTAGATAAAGGGAGCTTTAGTTTGCACATAAGCGGCAGCAGTTTGGTCGGGTACGTCATGTGGGTCGATAGCCAAACAAATATTGGCAAAAGGAGTCTTGCTCCGCGTTCTGGTGGTGGTCTCATTCAGAGAGGCCAGTGGCACCATGTTGCCATGACTCACGTAAATGTTGGCAATCGTCGCTGGAAGCTATTCCTATTTATCGACGACGCCGGCGATGGCCCCATTAGCCGGTGGAACGCGACCGATCGAACCTGGGAAATCACGGACGGCAGCACCCAGCAAATCAGCGTGGGGCCGGACGGGGTTCCGTGGATCGTGCAGGCAAGCAGGCAGATCTGGACGGGTACGCCAGAGTATTTCCGGGAAGCAGAGGCAACAATCCATCCCGGATAGGCTGCTGCGGTGGGCAGGGCAACAAGGGCAGGCAGCCGATGCGGCGAAATCGAATTAAGCGCGTTTGGAAGGAAAAGCGGTTGAGGTAAGAGTTGGACACACTCAACCCAAGCAAGGAGAGATAGATGAAAGTACCAATGGGCATCACTCTGAGTACACCCGTTTCACCCCACTACCCCAAACACCACCAGGATCGACCGCGGAGCTCAGAGACGCTGCCTTTGGTGCGCTCAGGAGCTTCCCGCCACGGCCCGCGGTTCATCACACTTGCCGTCGCATCCATCCTTCTAGCTGTTCTGGCGTTCGGGTCATCTGTATCCGCCGAGGAGCTCATGGCGTAGCCATACACCCCCCACGGTAGCGCCTGGCCGGCCAGGGACGTCGGCGTGGGCGAGAAGGGACAAGTCTGGGCGATTTTTGGAGACGCCGCAGTCCTGTGGGATCCTGACTCCAGAACCTGGGGCCACGAAACCCACTATGGGGATGGCGGAGGGCGGAGCATCACCGTCGACCCGAATGGGGACCCGTGGGTGGTGACCGCTGGCGGGTCAGTTGCTGTCGGAATTGGGACTGGAAATGTGAATTGGCTCCCTCGTGAGCCTGCCGGCGTGAGAGACCCGGACCTGCCCCACAGAGTGATCGACGTCGCGCATGGTCAGGGCTACGCAGGGCCGCAGTGCTACGCCGTCTCGGAAGAAAAACCAACGCAGTCTGACGGCGGGGGCGTGCGGAAGGAATTGTGGCGTTTCAGCCCCAGCTCGGAAGTGTGGGTCCGTCTTTCACTTGGATCTATGCCGCGACCCAGTCGCGTGGCTGCAGGTATCGGGGGTGCCGACAAAGCAGGGAGAGGAAAGAATATACCTGGTACCTGGGTCATCGACGGGCCGTTCTCACGACTCTACACATCGTTCGCGAATACGACAGGTGGACCGTGGTACCCTTACGGCGGATACCTGAGTGGTACCTATGATCCTGCGTATCACGCCTTGGACATCGGCGTCGGATCCGGACCCGCCCTCTTGAGTACGGACGGCCGCATCTGGAAGCGGAATGACAAGTGGTGGGTACAGCATCAGCTCACCTTGCCGAGCGGGGTCAAAGGTCAGCGCGTTGATGTGGGTCCCGATGGCAGCGTCTGGGTGGTCGCGGATGATGGGAAGATCTACGGGCCTGAACTGCCTGTGAACCAGCTGTCGGAAATCGCCGTCGGTTCGGAAGGTTCCGTCTTCGGCATCGACCTGTCCGGAACCGTCCGGGAGTGGGACGGTCAGAGCTGGCAGGCCGTCCACGGCGCCGGCACCCACATCGCTGTCGATCATATGGGCAACCCCTGGGTCCTGGATACGGGCCGGCACCCCTGGCGCTGGGATCCGGACTCCGGCGGCTTCATCGAGGTAGGTGGTGGCCTACTGGACATCGCCGCCGGCGCGGACGGCTCCGTCTTCGGCATTGCCCTCGACAACACCATCCGGAAGTGGGACGGTACCTGGTGGCAGCACGTTCTACCCGCAAGCGCCAGCCATCTGCAGTTCACGTACATCACCGTCGACAATCAGGGCAACCCCTGGGTCCTGGACACGGACCGGCACCCCTGGCGCTATAGTCTCGGTGACATCGCCAAGCTCGGGGGCGGCCTGCTGGACATCGCGGCCGGTGCGGACGTAACCGTCTTCGGCATCGCCTTAGACAACACGGTCCGCAAGTGGGACGGTACGTGGTGGCAACCCGTCAACGGAGCCGGGGACCACATCGTCGTCGATCCCTCGGGCAACCCCTGGGTCGTGGCTCAGAACAACACCGTGTGGCGCTGGGATTCGGCCGCCGGGGGATTCGTGGAGGTCAAATAAGTCCAGCAGAGACAGTACAAGAAGAAGAGGCCCTAAAGGGCACAAGGGTGCCGGTTACCTCCTCCACAAGTGAGACGGCACCAACTATCACTGGGTGACTTACGCAGACGGGTGCGGCGTCCGGGTCGACGTCGCTCTCGATGGTAGCCCCGACGTCCTCACCGAGGACGGTCATGTGCATGACCGGGAGGAGGACGGCACGAGGGTCGGGTTGCCGATCGAGGCCGCCATCGGTCCGGCGGGGAGGTATGGCCTGGATGGTCCAGAACACGGAGGCGGTTGGCCAGATCTGGCACACGACTCCGTAGACCATAGAATCAAAGGCGACCACGGGCCGCGAAGGTAGGACCCAACTCTAAACGAGTACGCCGTTGTAGCAGATCGAAGCGTTGACTCATCCACGTAGTAACACAGAATGCCGGTCATCCCGAACAGGCGAAGGACTGAGTTCCTATGACAGCTTGATCTGATCACATAGACACACTTGCACAATGATACATGTACTTACACATCTCATGCTGCCACAGACGCATGTCCGACCGACAACCCCTACTACAAGCGGTTTTCTGCTAAACCCGTCCTGTTTGGCGCACCCTTTGCAGTAGTGACATTCGACCAGATTGAGGAACTCGACACGATAGTTCAACCACCACTAGGAGGACGCATGTTCACGAACAGAAACTTCATCATTAGGGCCGTTAGGTTCGTGGTGACTCTCGCACTTCTCACCGTAGGTACGACCGCCCCGGCCCAGACAGACGCCGTGGTGCCCAACATGTATGAGATGACGCAACAGGCAGCCATCAATGCCCTTACCGCATTGGGCCTGAAGGCCGACGTCCGCTACGAATACACCGACGTGCAGCCCGCGTTGGGTCACGTGGGCAGGCAGAATCCTGGGGCTGGTACATACTTAACACCGGGTAGCACCGTCGAGATCACTGTGTGGAAGATGTATACCGTGGTACCCAACCTGTACGAGATGACTCAACAGGGGGCCACCAATGCCCTTGCCGCACTGGGCCTGAACACCGACGTCCGCTACACGTTCACCGATGTTCAGCCCGCGCTGGGACATGTTGGTGGCCAGGCTCCCCCGGCTGGTACATACACAACGCCGGGAGGCACCGTGGAGATCAACGTGTGGAAGATGTATACCGTGGTTCCCAACCTGTACGAGATGACGCAACAAGGCGCCACCAATGCCCTAGCCGCACTGGAACTGGTCGCCGATGTCCGCTACACGTTCACCGACGTGCAGCCCGCGTTGGGACACGTTGGCGGCCAGGCTCCCACCGCTGGTACATACACAACGCCAGGAGGTACCGTCGAGATCAACGTGTGGAAGATGTATGAACCCACGCCTAACTTGTATGAGATGACGGAGCAGGCGGCCATTAATGCCCTTGCCGCACTGGGCCTAACGGCCGATGTCCAATACACGTACACAGACGTTCAGCCCGCGTTGGGACACGTTGGCGGCCAGACTCCCGCCGCTGGTCAGCTGGCATCATCAGGCGTCGTCGAGATTGACGTGTGGAGGAGGCCTCCCCCGCAGCTGCAGGGGCCCTGCCTCGTCCAGATCACAGCAGAGAGGGACGGGCAGCAGGTGACAAAGAACATCCACCAGTTTGCGTTCCCGAACGGGTTCGAGGAACACTACGGTGGCCCACCCGGTATGTTCGAGCGGTTCAAGGACGTCGTCTACCACGGCGAGCTCGCCAAGCTCGAGGATCCCATGACCTGGATTCTGGTTGCCCAGTTCTTGTCGGACCCGAAAGGCACCGCCAAGGGACTCGCCATCGACGAACTGCTGGATGAGATGGGGATCGAACTGCCCGACCCCCAGCAGATGCTTCTCGACGAGGCGGGCAAAACCGTCGGCGTCGAATTGAACGACTACGTCTACACCCAACAGGACCTCCTCTATGCCCTGGTGAAGGCCTCGAAGACGACCGACACCTCGGGTTGGGACAAGACGGACTGGAACGACACCATCACTCAGGTCGGTTTCGAGGAGGTTTTCCCGGGGGCGTGTGGGAACGCATCGGTATGGCTCTTCGAACACGATCAGTATGGGGGTGACAAGGTCGGCATAAACATGGGCTACCGTCCGGACCTCGGCTCGATTGGCTGGCACCAAGAAACTTCCTCGGTTCGGATCACCTGGGGTGCCCCGTGAAACGTTCGGCTTTGACCACGCTGCGCTGAACACGATAGGCCCGATCTCTGATGTTGGAGATCGGGCCTTTTCGCACTGAGTTTGGTAGCGTGGGTCGGCCAGCGGCTGGAGGTCTCATTGGCCTCATGCTTCAACCAGAGTGATCGCTTCTAAGTGTGCAAGATTCTCTTTTCTCTGTGCAGAATATGACGTTACATTGCGGAACGTTTCATTTGAACGTGGAGTCGATGCAGGTAGAAACGGTACAGGTGGAAATCCCTTCAATCGATGTCAGTTTGGATTGGGTTATGCAAAAAAAACCTAAGAGTCCCACCTCATGTGGAGGAAGTCTACTCAGGAAACAGAATAGCAATCGCAAGTGCGGATGGATTGCATTTGTGTTAGGAACGAGAATTCACCAAAGCAGGTGTGAAATTCAACCAGGTTCAGGAACGAGATCCGAAGGATAGGGCGGCACAGGAGTATCTCGAACGGGCTGCACACTTTATGGTCCATGGCGTGCCCGACGACTGGGTTGGTGGCGATTCAGAACTGGACGGAGGAGTAGCGATACCAAAGTCCACTGCTAGCTTCAAGTGTCCAGGTCTTGCAGGAGCTGTACGTGAACTTGATCCGGAAGAAGGTCTCTATTGTGGATGCCCGACGGACGATTTCTGATTACTGTTCTTGGCGGATTGTCGACAATGATGCTGCACTTCTAATGGAAGGCACTCGCCTGCACGAGAAGTGGCGCACCTCTTTCTGGGATGCCCTGATTCTGGCGGCCGCGAAAAAGTCTCAAGTCGGGGTAATATGGAGCGAAGACTTCAACCCCGGGCAGAAGTATGACGGGATAGAAGTCGTGAATCCACTGCTCAGTTGAGGTCGCAAGGGAGACACAATGGCAGATCTGGCGAAGATAAAGTATCGTGTTCTTCAGGAATATGAGATGGTGGGTTACGCCATCTGCCGTGATGTGCTGGATGCGGATAAGGTCAGAGAGGTGAGCGACCATGTGGATTGGTTGTGTCGTAAACACCCTGATCTTCGTCCAGAGCATCTTCATCATCACCTGATGGCCAATGACTCCTTCTGGGTTGGGCTGGTAGGAGATGATCGTTTGCTGAATATTGCAGAGCTCTTTATAGGTCCCAATATCGCCTTGTTCGCTTCGCACTACATTTCGAAGCCGCCGGAAGATGGCCAACCGGTTCTCTGGCATCAGGATGGGAGCTACTGGCCTCTGGATCCGATGGAGGTGACCACGTTGTGGCTTGCGGTGGACGACGCCACACCTAAAAATGGATGCATGCGTGTGATCCCTGCTTCGCACAAGACCGATCTTCAGAAGATGAATCGGCGAACGGACGTGGCGAATGTGCTCAGTTCGGAGATTGATTCGGAGTTTGTAGAGGAGGGAAAGGCGGTTGATATAAAGCTAAAAGCGGGTGATGTGTCGGTGCATCATCCCAACCTGATTCACGGATCGAATCCGAATACTTCGGCCAACCGGCGGTGTGGTTTGACGATTAGATATATCCCGACGAGTACGAGGATCACTTCGGAAGAGCCCTGGCCGACTGCGTTTTTGCTCAGGGGTGAGGCGGTGGCAGGGGTGAATGAGTATGTTGAGCGGCCGAGAGGATAGTTACCAGGGTCGAGAGGCGAGTGATGGGTGATCGCTCGGATGATGCCTTGTTCTCGACAGGCTCGAACGTACGGGGCGATAAATTCAGCATCTGATTTTTGAAAAACCACCACGTCAGTCATCATCTCGAAACCCTCCAATTTCCTTCTTTAAGCATTACTGAACTTTCCTATGGTGCGCGCGGAGTCTGAACTAGACGCTTTCGACGGTTTGAGGTGATCATGATGTGTCTTCGAATCCTGTCCCTGGTGTGCCTGTCGTTCTGCCTGACAGACGCACCAGATGTGAAAGCTTCCGTTGAACCCCTCGATGTGAAGCCGGCGCCGGAACCCGCGTCCTATCGAGAGGGACTGGTGAAACTCGATGCGGATGATCTGGAAGGCGCGTTGTCGAGTTTCAAGGAGACTGTGGCGTCGAATTCCAGGCATGCTCTGGCTTATGCTGGAATGGCTGATGTCTATTTCAGGCAGAAGAATTACAAGGATGCGAAGTTCTATTACAACAGGGCGCTCAACCGAAATCCCTCGCTGACTTCCGTACTCTGGAGTCTCGGAAGATTGGCCTTCATTCAGGAGGATTGGGTTGCAGCAAAGAAGGCTTACGGGAAGATTCTCGAGAGAGAACGCGGGAACCTGTCCGCAATGCTGAACAGGGCCATTGCGTATCGTGAAAACGGAAAGTTTCTGGCCACGGTGATGCGGTATATGGAATGGAAGAAGTCCGAGCAGCTGTTCCGATCAGTCGAAGAAGACGACCCGCATTTCGAGGATGTCCATTATCAGCACGCAGTGCTCAAGCGTTATCAGGGTCAGTACAAAAAGGCCATTCTCCTGGGTGAACAACAGGTTCGGTTAAAACCGGATCTGGCATCGGCCCATTTCGGTCTGTTTCGTTTGTATATCCACTTTCTGGATAATTCCGGGCCGGATGGTGTGTTGGAATGGCTGGATGAGCAGGAGTTTCACCTGGTTGAATTGTTCAAAGGTGAAGCCTTCAGATGCAAAGGAGAACTGGCGAGGGCGGATTCCGTTTTGAGTGCCTGGATCGCGATGGACCCACCCGTCAGTGTGGTCCCTGCGTATCTGTCAATGGCGAGGCTTTCATACGCGCAGGCCGATCGCGACAAGGGTCAAGCCAGGTTCTGGCGGGCCGTTGAGAGCATCCAGGATTCGCTGGATGCGCAGTTGCTGTTCCAAGACGTCAAGTATGTTGTAAACGCGGATGAGATGGCGGCCTTCAGAAAGATTCAGACGCGAGCGGAGTGGGTGGCATTTTTCAGAAAAATGTGGGTAAGTCGTGACCCCACGCCTTCGGTGCAGATCAATGCGAGACTGGCTGAACATTACCGCAGACTTCTGTATGTGGAGCAGAATTACCTGTTCGATGGAGTCAGAAGCTGGTTTAACGATCCTGACAAATTCGATCATCTCGAATTTCCAGAAACGACCATGTTGAATGACCGATTCAACGACATGGGGCTGGTCTATGTTCGGCATGGCCAACCGTCGGATACCCAGAAGCCGGCGGATCTTCGAGAGGTCTGGTGGTATTGGAAAACCGAGGAGTTACCGGAAATGGTGTTCAACTTCGCGGCGTCGCCCACCTCGGTGGGTAGCAACTGGCGGCTCGTGGAGTCTGTTTTTGGCGACCGAAATGCGGCCCGGGTTCGATGGGAAGTGGAAAAGCACATTCGAAAGACCCAGAGGTCCATTTCAGAAGGGCTGGAACTGGACCGTCACACCTGGGAAGAAAAGGTGAGTCCGCTGGACTATGATTCGTATCTGGCTTACTTCAAAGGGGATGAGGGGCAGAATTTCGTAGAATTGTATTATTCTATGGACCTGAAAGACCTGAAGGATGCCACGGAAGGTCTGGGGTCCGCCGAACCTGCATTGGAGTACGGCTTCTCGCTGCACGATTTGCAGTGGAATCGATTGGAGAACCAGCACGGCGTGGTTACAACGGCAGAGTGGGATGCGCTGAAGTATGAGGAATGGGGGATTGGTTCGCTTCGTGCGCGGGCGGAACCGGATTCGTTCCAGGCGGCATTCTTTATCCGACCGAGTAAGGGTTCGCTCATGGGTGGCTGGAAGGGTGGGATAAGGGTTCCGGAGATCTCTTCGACAGAACTGGACGTGAGTACGATCGTGCCGGCATATGTGGTGGATCCAGACAAGGAGGCCGATCCGGCCTTTTCGTCCCGCGGGATTCATATCATCCCCAATCCATCCAGACGTTTCCCCCGGAAGGATCCGGTGAATGTCTACTTCGAACTCTACAATCTCACGCCATCTGCCGGCGGCACGACTGCTTTCGAGGTGGAGTATACCCTTACCCGGTTGAAGCATAAGGGGATCAGGAAACTGCTGGCCATATTCGGAACTGGCAAGCAGGCTGCGACCGCGGTTTCAGTCGACCGGATTGGAGAGACACCGGACTCGATCGAATATCTGTCACTGGATCTCAGCCGTGCGGGGAAAGGCGATTTCAGGTTGGATATCAAGGTAAGTGACAAACATGCAGGAACGGAAAAAGAGGCCTCGGTAGAACTGACGCTGCATTAGGAAGGACCGATACGAAGGAGGACACACTCCCAGGTGGACTGCACCGGGCTACCGAAAAGGAAGGGAATCGATGCGAACCGGTGATAGACTGCCGTGATCTACGCGAGATGGGCTTGAATGTCCGATACCGATTCGTTATCTTGATGAATGTGGAGTAGGCCTGCAAATCAGGGTCAGACGGGATACACAAATGTAGCAGGGATTCCTTACAGAAATCCTCAATCAGAACGGTCCGGGAAATCGTTTTTGCCGGGCCTTTTCTATTTCCATGAACTTCCTGCTTGCGCTCGACGGGGATTTACTCCGATTCGGTTATCTGCTATCTTTGAAGGGTTCTTATTCGCTTGTGGACTGGAGATCGTAATTGCATATGATCAAATTCCTCGCACTGTTTTCACTTCTCGTGCTGGTGGGTACATCCTCCGTGGGGGCCATACGGAGTGAGGCTGCGAAAGTGGACTCCCTGATAACGGCGGCGGCCGACACGGCCCTTTCCTTCGAAGATCGCGAATCTGTTTTAAAAACGGCCCTGGATCTTGACATCTCAGGGCAGGTTATGTTCGCCCTTTCGCAACTGTACTTCGAAAAGGGGCCGGGGTCTTCCAGGCAGGCCAGCAAGCATTGGGTGAAGAAGGCGATGAAGCGGGAACCGGAGAACGCAAAGTATCTCGGAACCTATGCCGGTTTGGTGTGGCAATCTGGAGGATCACTGGCCCCCAGAAAGAGTTCGTACAAGAAGGCAAGGGAGGCGCTGGAACTGGACCCAAACTGCGTGGAGGCGCTGTACTGGGCCGGGCGGTTTGTGGCATGGTCGTGGGAGATGACCTTTTTTACCGAGTCGGACGACTACGATAAGCCTGATTACCGAGACGATACGGTGATGGCGGGAAGAACGTACGTGCAGCGTGGATATGCCGACATGGATGTGGATGTCGCGATTGACTTCTTCACGCGTGCGCTCGAGGTCGACCCCCATCACTGGCCATCGCGCGTGCATCTGGGTCTGGTTTACCACATGGCTCAAAAGTCGGCGGAACTGGTCTCACTATTCGATGGGTATCTGAAGATCGCTCCGGACAATCGCGACAGTTATTTTTTCAGGGGTCTGGGATACCAGATGGACGGCGAGTTGGAGCGCGCATACCAGTCCTATGTAGAGGGACTGGCCAGGATGAATGGACCGGAGCGCCGATTCATGCAGTCTGTATTCATGATGAGAGACGAGAAGGCCGAAAAGGATGGCGTTCCACTACCGGACGAGGCGGAGATCAAGCGCTTCTGGTTCGGGCGCGATCCGTTATTCCTTACAGATTTGAATGAGCGCCTTATGGAGCAGTGCCGAAGGGTCGCCTATGTAAATCTGCGTTTCGGGGATCCCAGAAATAGTCTAGAGGGATGGCGGAGCGACCGGGGTCAGGCCTATATCAGATACGGCGATCCGATTGCCAGAGGGATGGTGGCTGCGGATATCGATCTGGGTCTGGACAAGACGATGGAGGAACAGAGAGAAATGCAGCGGAACGCAGGCACTTCCGGGGTGCTGTACAAATTCACGCCACGAACCGAGAAGTGGTCCTACGATGGATTCGATGTGAAATTCGAGCAAACCAATACGTGGGATTCCTGGCGTTTCGGTAAAGCAAACCTGGGTTACCTCGAGTTGTCCTTCTCGGATCTGGTGAAGATGAAACCGGATCATTACAAGTATCTGTATCAGTACGATGTCCCCTACCAGTACGCGCAATTCAGAAGTGAGGAAGGCGGGACCCGCGTTGAGGTGTATTATGCGCTGCAGGAGGAGCAGGTGGTCAACCGGGAACTGGCTCCCGGGGTGCGGGAAGTGGATATCAAACAGGCCCTGTTCCTTTTCGATTCGGACTGGGATACGCTGAAACAGGAGGTCGGCAGGTTGAGCCGAATGCCGTGGGTCAACTACACGTCGAACGAAGCAGGATACCTGTTCGCTGCGGAGCAGTTGACGCTTCAACCGGGATCGTATTTCCTGGCTGCAGAGGCTCAGGATCAGAAATCCGAAAAGGTGGGGACCTTCCGGGATTCGCTCCATGTTAGGGACTTCGGTTCCGATTCCTTACAGATCAGCAGCCTGCTGATGGCCAGGCGGATTGTTGAAAAGGAGGAAGGAGACTATGGAAGGGGACGGTTTCTGATTTTGCCAAACCCGTTGAAGCAGTGCACCCGCGATGGTCAGGCGTCTTTCTATTTCGAGATTTATAATCTGACACAAGACACCTTCGGTGCCACCCATTATCAGGTGAGTTATCAGATGCAGATGCTTCCGGAGGAACAGGTCAATTCTTCCGAACCCGACTGGACAACGGCGGTATCTTATGACTACCGCGGGTCGAGAGACTGGGAGACCTATCGACTGACCCTGAAGATGAATGAGTCTGAACCTGGGGTGAGAGCGTTCCGGGTGTCGGTGAAGGATCTGGAAGGGAATCAGGATGTGGAGGGTATAACGGCGTTCAGGGTGAAATGGTAGAGAGGCGAGGGTTGAGAGGTGAGTAGGAGATGGATTTGGGTGATCGCCGGTTCTCGACCCTTCGATACGCAGCAAGCTGCTACTCAGGGCAGGCAGGCTCGAACGTACGGGGGGGATCGTGGAAGCGAACCAGCTGTGGGTGAGTGTAGAGGATAGATGTTCGCGAACACGGTGGGCGAGAGACGTGGAACACCGATGGACATCAATGTATGAGGCGAAATTGAGATGGTAGTCTGGATGGCTGTTGCGTTGGCTTTGGGGATTGGAAAGCTCGAGGCGGCGGTAAAACACAGTCCAACTGTCGACTCCTTGCTTGTGATGGCAATGGACGAGGAGTTACGCTACAAGTCCCGGAAACGTGCGGCCAGCCGTGCGACGAAGCTGGAGTGGTCTCCGCGAACGATGGACGTGATGGCCCGGGTGTTGATGGTGGGTGGGAAGAAGACGTCTGCCCAGGATGCGGAACACTGGGCACTGCGGGCCGTCACACGCGAACCGAATAATCCCGATTACAGGGCAACCTATGCAGAGCTTCTGTGGATCTGGGATCGCAGGGAGGATGCTTATACACAGGCCAAACGAGCCATAGAACTGGACTCGAATCACAAACGGGGGCTCTACACGGCGAGCCAGTTTCTGATGTGGCAGATACAGTTCTATATGGATGGCGAGCGAGAACGGGGTCGTATACATCTCGATGAGTTCGCCCACAAGGATCGGGAGGAGGCGACCGGGTATCTCCAGCGGATTCTCGAGAACAGTCCGGGAAACCGGGAGAGCAGGGTGCTGCTGGCTCTTGTTTACTATGACGGCGGTCAGCCCGGAAACCTGGTGTCTCTTTTCAAGGAGTACACCGAACAGTATCCTGCGGACCAGGATGGGCACTTCTTTCTGGGTCTGGGTTATCAGGTACAGGATAACCTGAAATCTGCCTTCCGGTCCTACTCACGCGCTGTTGACTTGATGAATTCGGAAGAAAAGGCATTTATGCAGTCCATGTTTCTCCTGAGCAAAAAGAAGGATCTGGAAAAACGCAGGAACCTTCCAGAGGCCTCGGACATCAGAAGATTCTGGACAGGCAAGGATCCCCTTTTTCTCACACCTGTCAATGAGCGGCTAATGGAGCATTGCAGGCGAGTGGCCTACTCCAATCTGCGATTCAGGGATCCCCGGACAAAGATGCAGGGTTGGAGGAGTGACCGGGGACAGGCATATATTCGATATGGGCAGCCGCTTTCACGGGTCGCCCAGCTCTATTCTGGGGAAACCTGGATATACGATCGCTTCCGAATCCATTTCAAGTATGGCGGGATAAGAGACCTGTTTCGTTTCGGATCGGTATGGGCACGCGGCCAGCAAATGGGGTTTTCAGAGCTGGTAAGCCGAGTGCCGGATTTTTACATGGATCCGTACAAATGGGAACGATACGAAGCCCCCAACCAGATCGCCCAGTTCCGGGAACCGGATGGGCGAACCCGTGTTGAAATCTATTACGCGCTCCCGGGCAGTGAGGTGAATCACAGCACGGCCGAAGCCGGTGTGGGCGAAGTGGATCTGCGGCAAGGGTTCTTCCTGTTCGGTGCTTCGGGTGACACCCTCCGATATGACATCGAAAAAGTTACCCGAATGCCCTGGGTCGAGTACAACCAGATGTCGCGCGAAGGGTATCTGTTCGCCAATGAAAGATTGACCCTCGATCCCGGGAGCTATTTCCTTGCTGCTGAAGTAGAGGACCGGTCTTCCAACACGATCGGGACGTTCCGCGACTCATTGAACGTGCGCCGATTCGGTCGGAAAAAACTGGAGGTGAGCAGTTTGCTTGCCGCTCGCCGCATTGTGGAGAAGGAGGATGGACCACTGGACAGGGACCGTTTCATGATTCTCCCTGATCCTGTGGGAAAGTGCCACTCAAACGGGAGCATGTCCTTCTATTTCGAGGTTTACAATCTGAGGCGCGACGCGTTCGGCCAATCAAATTACAGGGTCACCTATCAGACGCGGGTGCTACAGGAGGGCCGGTTTTTCGAGGGAGATCTCGGAAAATGGACCACGGCCGTGTCACATGTGTTCAATCAGTCCAGGTCCTGGGAGCCGCACTACATGCGGCTGGATCTGAAACGGTCGGTTCCCGGATTGCGTGCCTTCAGGGTTGTGGTAGAGGACATCAGCAGCGGACAACTGGCGGTGGCTTCCTCCGTTTTCAGAATCGTTCCCTAACGATGGGCACCATTCGTTTTCAGCAGGCGAACAGAAGCATTCAATTCGTTTTTTGCGATGTGTTGAACAGATTCAGGAGATAGATGAATGGTTCGCGCGTTTATTCTTGCCGTACTCGTAGTTGGCAGCGTGGTCCCTGTGTATGGAGGGGATGAGAAGCAGGTCGACAGCCTGCTTGCGTCCGCTGCCGACACATCCCTTTCCCATTCGAAGCGCGTAGGTCTGATGGAAAAGGCCGTTCGCGAGGATGAAACCGGCAGGGCTATGCACGCGCTTTCCAGATACTATCTCACCCAGAACAGCGTTCTCTCGCGCCAGTTTTCGAAGCAGTGGCTCAGGCGGGCGATCAAGCGTGAGCCCGACAATGTAGACTACCAGATGACCTTTGCCGAAATCTACTGGCAAGCGGCCCAAAGGGACAGATTCTACAAGCAGGTTCGAAAAGTCATCTCAGAAAATCCAGCGAGTGTGAAGGCCCTCTACTGGGCAGGCCGGCACGCGGCACGGGAGATGATGTATAATCTGGAAAGGGAAACCCTCAAGACGGGGCCGGCTCGCAAAAAACGATTCAACTATGGTGCATACGGGCAGAGCATGAGGGATCAGGCCATCGGCTATTTGACCGAGGTGCTCTCCCTGGACCCGGAACACAGGCGCGCCCGCATTCTGCTTGGCCAGGTTTACTACGAAGGCCACATGCCCGAGGAACTTGCCGATCTTTTTCAGTCCTACATTGCAAAACATCCCGAAGATTGGCACGCCTATTTCTTTATGGGTCTCGGGCTTCAGGAGAAGCAGGATCTGGATTCCGCGTTCAGTTCCTATTCCGCCGGATTAGACCGGATGTCCGAGACCGAGCGGCAGTTCATGAAGTCGATTGTGATGCTTGTTGATCGCAAGGAGCTCCAACAGACCGACGATCTTCCTGACGACGAGGCTTTGAGACGATACTGGAAGGGCCGAGATCCTCTGTTTCTCACACCAAGCAACGAACGACTTCTAGAGCACTGCAGGCGGGTCGCTTATGCGAATCTAAGATATGGTGATCCTGATTCAGGTGCTGAAGGGTGGGCAACCGATCGCGGCCAGGCCTATATTCGATACGGGCATCCCGGATCGAGAAATATATATCTCGACCGTGCAAATTTCGTACTGCTGCGGGAGACTTGGAGCTATCCGGGGTTCAGCATTACGTTCGAGCGTATCAACGAGGACCGCTGGAATGTCCTCGAGGTATGGATGCAAGGGACGGTTCGAAGCCGATACAAGGATTTGCTGGAGCGAATTCCGGAACATTACGAAGATCCGTACTGGTTAAGACAGTACGACGCGCCCTTTCAGATGGCCCAATTCAGAGATGAAGACGGCAAGACGCGCCTCGAACTCTATTATGCTTTGCCGGGTGAAGAGGTGACACACACGAAGGTCGGTTCCGGGGTGCAGGCAGTGGACCTGAAGCAGGGCCTGTTTCTTTTCGATTCTCATTGGAACGAGGTCCAGGAGACGATCCAGTCGCTCAAGAAGATGCCGTGGATCGAAGGGAATATCATCCTGGAAGGGTATCTGTTCTGGGGGGAGCGGCTGAGTCTGGATCCCGGCACCTATCACCTTGCGGTAGAGGCGGAAGACCGCGTGGCGAAGACGCTGGGAAGTTTCAGGGATTCGCTGCAAATCCGGCGATTCGGGAACGAGGATCTGGAGATGAGCGGTCTATTGGTCGCGCAGCGCATCGTAGAGCAGGAGAGCCGACCGTTTGGAAGAGACCGGTTTATGGTGCTGCCCAATCCGCTAAAACAATGCCAACGGGATGGACACATTTCGTTCTATTTCGAGATTTATAATTTGAGTCGCGACGAGTTCGGTTCTACGAATTACCAGGTGACCTACCAGACGAGACTGCTGCCCGAATCCCGCGGAGAGGGAGCGCCTGATCCAACCTGGACAACGGCTGTTTCCAATACCTTCCAGGAGTCGCGACCGTGGGAGCCGAATTACCTGACGCTGGATATGCAGGGCCTCACTCCCGGGCCGTGGGCATTCCGCGTAGTGGCCAAGGACTTGAGAAATGGCCAGGAGGCTATGAGTTCTACTGTGTTTCGGGTGATGCCTTAGGAGAGGCGAGGGCAAGCTACTGCAGTGGCGAGGGTAGGCAACTTGGTCTTCCCGATTTAGTGGACAATGAGTTAAGTGTTTTGTATCTGTAGAGTGTCTTCTCCACCACCAGGAGGCATATCTATGGCTCGCAAGAATCGC
>Ga0209403_10002118_pt1 | contig 24224 bp, 25 predicted proteins | sample ArcticOcean_MG_C_8_FD_187440 | JGI IMG/M metagenome (GOLD analysis project Ga0209403, IMG submission 187440) | Marine microbial communities from western Arctic Ocean - ArcticOcean_MG_CB11_86 (SPAdes) (version 2) | ecosystem: Environmental > Aquatic > Marine > Oceanic | place: Arctic Ocean... | reverse complement strand
AATGACGGAGTATCAGCACAATTCGAATCCAATCATAACGAGGCATAACATGGCCACCAAAGACATAGCGTTCCTATCAGCCACGGAACTTGGCACCGCCATCCAAGCCAAGGAGATATCTCCGGTTGAGGCAGTGGAAGCCTACCTGGAGCGAATCGACCGCATCGACCCCCAGGTCAACTCATACATCACCGTCACTGCCGAGCAGGCCCGCCAGGAAGCTCTGGTAGCCGAGAAAGAGATTCGCGGCGGCAACTACCGGGGCCCGCTCCACGGTATCCCCATGGGCATCAAAGACCAGATCTACACCAAAGGCGTCCGCACCACCGACGCCTCCAAGATCAGGTCTGAGTTTGTGCCCAAGTTCGACGCCACAGTCGTCACGAATTTGAAGAATGCCGGCGCTATCATGCTGGGCAAGCTCAACATGGCCGAGTTCGCCCACGGCGAACCCCAGAGTTCGTACTACGGCGCGGCCCGAAACCCCTGGGACCTGACCCGAAGCCCCGGAGTTTCCAGTACTGGATCTGGCGCGGCTACCGCCGCCCGACTCTGTGCCACTTCACTGGGCGAAGACACTGGCGGTTCCATCAGGGGCCCGGCAGCCAACTGCGGTCTCGTCGGCCTACGGCCCACCTGGGGTCGGGTCAGCCGCTACGGTGTGGACGGCGCTGGCTGGTCGTTCGACACCCTGGGGCCGATCTCTCGCACCGTAGCGGATGCCGCCATAACCATCGGCGGCATCGCCGGGTACGACCCGCTGGACCTTTCCACTCACAAGGTGCCGGTGCCCGACTACCTGGCCGCCCTTACCGGGGACATCAAGGGACTCAAAATAGGCGTGGTGAAAGAACTTATCGACCCAGAGGAACTGGACCTGGACCCGCAGATGCGCCAGTCAGTTTTAAGCGCGGTAGAAGTGCTTGCAGAACTGGGAGCCGAGGTCAGAGAAGTGTCCATGCCATTGGCAGAGAAGTCGGGTTACGTCACCCGCGCCATCACGCACGTTGACCGGGTCAGCCTGAGTCCCCAGTTCCTGCGGGAGCAGCCCGAGGACTATCACTACAACACCCGAGTGCACTTCACCACTGCCAACCTAATCCCAGCCCAGGTCTACTACAAGGCCCAGAAACTGCGCACAATGATCCGCGAGCAAGTGCTGGGGTTGCTGGAAGATGTCGACGTCCTGATCCAGCCAACATCAGGCCGCCCAGCCAACGTCATCAATCTCAATCAAAAAGTGGAGAGTCAGGAAGGAGCCAAAGCTGCACTAGCCGCCGGTGGTTTCCGAGGCCCCTACAGCCTCAGCGGAGCCCCCGCACTGTCCATCCTCTGCGGATTCACGTCTGATGGCGACGGTGGCCTACCTCTGGCTATGCAGATAGCTGGTCGCCCTTTCGAAGAAGCGACGGTCCTACGAGTAGCCCACGCCTACGAGCAAGCAGTCACCTGGAACCAGAGGATCCCGCCAGCGGCGTTGTAGAGACAGCGGGGCATTACAGACTGATCGACATGCGGTTTCTACTGACCATTATGTCCTTTATTAATTAATTTAATAAAGGACATAAACTAATAGAGACAGAGGATTTTGGCATTTTCATTAATGGCCCTCTCTGCCAACCTAAAAACCAAGGTTGGCAGGTTAAGATTCGGAACCGAGAAATCCGGGAGTCCCCTCATGTAACTATCTTTCGCAGAGGAAAGCCCTGGCGCTGGAAACTCAGAGAGCAAGAATTCATGGACAAAACTCCCAATCCATCTGATGTTCGAGAAGAGTTAATCGAAGAAATTCTTAACAATTACGAACTCCTCTGCAATGAATGGGACAAGATGTACCCAGGAAATCCAATCTGGGGCGATTATGACGACGAAGGAAGTTAAGACAATTTAGGTCAGCGATGACCCTTATATTGCCAATATTTGTTCTGCATTCGGTGCAACAATAGCTCGCACGAACGATGAGGTCTTAGAACTCTACGCTACATCAGCTTCAAGATTGATGTGGCTAGCACCGCGCCAATCAGACATGTCGTTGCTTAACGATATTGTCGGCGCATCAAGAGGAAACCATTATCTCTTATGTTTAGAACCGTCCCGAGGGTTATTCAAGCACTACTTAAACGCTAAATTCAGTCACGTTATTGCGCCCGACGATGGTCTAAAATTACTCCCGCTCGAAGAAATTGCCGAAATTATTGCGTCTCCAGAATCCGAAGATTTTTTCATCGGAGCTATGGTCGACAAAGAAAATGGCACGGCAATTTTGTACAGGGGCAACCTTGATGCAATAACTCTGCCTCTAACTTGGTTAGAGGCAGAGCCAAATTCGACACAGCCGGATTTTGACGATTTCGAAATTACGGATTTTGGACAAACGGTTCGGCTTGGGGAATACGAAGCTGGTACAGAGGCAATCCTATATGAATTCGATCCACTCTTTCGCCGACGAGACAAAGAACGACGTCTTGAAATGGATGATTCATTTGGCGGTGCATTGCGTCGTCTCAGATTGCAAAAAGGTCTGGAACAAAGTGATTTTTCACCCGAAATCAGCCTCAAAGAAGTCGGCCGTATAGAACGTGGCGAAGTCGATACAATCCACGATTCAACCCTCGAATCTCTAGCTCGACGCCTTGGCGTTGCTCCTGAAGAAATAGAGACGTATTAGTCGAAACCCAGCTACTGCTTGTCCTGCAAATCGTCTATCTGTTCTCGGGTGCGGCCGTAGATTTGGGGGACGTCCCAGCCTTCTAGACCGGCGTAGGTGTCGATTTGGGAGCGGTGGTGAACTTCGTGTTCCAGCAGCATCATCATGATGCGCCAGCCGCTGAGGGTGCCGTCGGTATCAATCATCTTGATGCGGCGGTCCATCCACTCGGCGGGAGTTCCAGATACCTGTTTTTGAAACTCAACGGCGGATGCTTCCAGCACACCAACCCAGTTGGACTGATTCTCGGTGCTGGGCGGCCTCCAATCGTAACGCCACCCCTTACCAGTGTAAGCCGAGGCGAAATACAACCGGGACTCGGCGATATGGTGGACGATTCGAGCAATCCCCCAACCCTTCTCACCCTCGCCCACAGACGGCACCCAGCCTTCAGCAGGCGGCGGCAGCGCCTCAATATCCCGCAACGTCCTCCGGTGGATAGACCTGAAGTAGTTCAGAAATTCCTCAGGGTCATTAATCATTGTTGTACCTCGGTAATGATGCCAAAACTTAGCGCACGCAGTGCCTATTTTTGGGCTAGTAGGTCGTAGGCTAGGGCTAGCATGATTCGGGTGCCGCTAATCAGACTCCGGATGCCCACCGACTCGTTGGTGCCATGGATGAAGCTGATCATTGGGTCGTCGTCCGGGTGGGAGCCCACCATGCCATAGGTAGTGGTTCCCAGGTTGCGAGTGAACCGGGAGTCAGTGAACCCGGTATTCAGTGATGGCACCCACTGGATGTCGTCCCGCTGCAGCGCGTGGGCGGTGCTGATCTGGATGCGGTGGGCGAACTCAGTCTCAAAATCAGAGGCGTTGGGAACCGACATGTAATCAATGTCGATGGACACACCGTCGATGCCGTCCAGAATCTTGTCCAGTTCTTTGCGGACATAGGCCTCGTCCTGATGGGGCAGAGTCCTGATGTCACAGGTCAGCCGGACAGACTCGGGGACGCTGTTGGACTTGATCCCGCCCTGAATCATGGTGGGAGTGATAGTCATCCGAGATAGTGCTTTCATAATCGAGGCGAACCGGGGTTGACTCTCCTCGTTGTCGGCGATGATCTGGTCAATGTTGGCCGCCGACGGTTTGGCCTCAATGGCAAAGGTCGATAGGTGCTCAAACAGGCTGGTTGAAGTGTCGCGCTCGGCCTCGTAGGCTTCGATGCGCTTGACGACTTCCGACAGTCCGAACAGGGCGTTGGAACCCTGCCAGGGAGTGGAGGCATGGGCGCTGGAGCCTCGGACTTCTATTTCCAGTTGGAGCCGGCCCTTCTCGCCGATGCCCAGCAGATAGGTCAGGTTGCCGGCGGCTGAGATTGGCACGCCGCCGCCTTCGTTGACGGCGTAGGGCGCGGCCAGTTTCTCCGGATGATTCTCGGCCATCCAGCCAAACCCGTAGCGGCCACCGTGCTCTTCATCCGCGCACGATGCCAGGATTAGGCCGTCTTTCAGTTCGATGTTGTTACGCTTGAGCAGTCGCATGGCGATCAACTGGCAAGTAAGCAGAGCTTTACAGTCCGAAGCGCCTCGGCCAAATATCCGCCCATCGGCGATGGTTGCGCTGAAGGGAGGGAAACGCCATTTCTCTTCTTCCTCAACGGGCACCACGTCCAGGTGAGACATGAACATCAGCCCGGCCTTCCCGGAGCTGCCCTCCAGACGGGCAATCAGGTTCCCTCGGTCCGGGGCCGACTCAATGGTCTCAGACTCGATACCGTCTTCGGCCAGCCATTTTTCGATGTACCGGCAGACTTCTGTTTCGTTGCCGGTGGGCATGAAGCCGGTGTTCACGGTAGGAATCTGCACCAGGGCTTGTTCCAGCGCGATGATGTCATCACGCATCTCATCAACTTGGTCCAATAAGCTCTCTAGGTCAGGCATCTAGGCCTCCGATTATTGTTAATTTCAGTCTGAACAGCGTTCACAATAAGTCACCCTGAGCGAAGAGAATGGTCTGCCAGGCTATAAGTGGCAGATTCTTTCCCGACTCGTCGGGAGCACTCCTCAGAATGACAGTTCTGACGGAGAGCATCTACTGCCGCAATTAATACCCGATCGCGTAGGCTTCGCAACGTGGGTCAGCGCCGCCCTGCAACACCTTGGTCTCCGGGTTGCGGGTTATGGCGCAGTACAGGGCCGAGCCCTCCCACCAGTCTGGGTACCGCTCAATGATGTGGCCTTTCTGGCGCAAACCTTCCGCAGCGTCTTCGGAAATTCGGCCTTCCAATCTGAGCATTCCGGGCTCGTACTTACCCGGCCAGCCGGACTGCTGGAAGTTGTAGCTGTAGAACCGTGGTTCCTCCACTGCTTCCTGAGGGTCGCGACCAAATTCCAATATGTTCAACAACAGTTGCAGGGTTCCCTGCGGTATGTGGTCGCCGCCGTGAGCACCCAAGGCAATGACTGGCTCGCCGTCGCGTAGCACCAAGGCCGGAGCGGGAGTGAGGCGGGGTCGCTTGCCACCCTCAACCGAGGCCGGATGCCCTTCGGTAATCTTGGACTGGCTGCCCCGTAGCGAGAAGGCCAGTCCGGTGCCGGGGATGATCGGCCCGCCGTTCTTGGTGCCCTCACTGGGCGTGCTAGAGAAGATGTTGCCGTCGCTGTCGATGACTGCGAAATAAGACGTGCCCCCCCCGGTGGGGCCGGCAATGGCCACAGGGGCTTCGGCGTCTCTGGGCGAGGTTGGGCCGCCGTTGATCGTAGCCTTGCCGTTGCGTGGGTCTCCGGCGGGCGGGGTTCCGGGCCAGGCCAGATCAGGGTCGATGAGACCGCGACGCTGACTCAAGTATGCCTCGGAGAGCATTTTTTTCAGTGGAACGTCAGTGAACTTGGGATCGCCGACGTATTGTTCTCGGTCGGCGAAGGCCAGGTTCAACGCCTGGCTCACAGTGTGGATGTACTCGGGCGAGTTGTGTCCCATGGACGCCAGATCAAATCCCTCTAGTATCTTCAGAGCTTGAGGGAATGTTGGTCCTTGACCCCAAGGTCCGGTGCTGTAGACGTCATATCCTTTGTAATTGACCGTCACCGGTGCGCCCACCGTCACGTGGTAGTTAGCCAGGTCTTCTGCGGTGAGCATCCCGCCCATCTCCTGGTTGAAGGCCACTATCTTGCGGCTGAGTTCGCCGGTGTAGATATCATCCCGGGCGGCCTGCATCGCGGCTTCCCGGCCCTGTCCTTTGTTGGAGTTTTCAATCTCGGCCAGTTTTGAAAGCGAGTTCGCCAAGTCCTTCTGGTAGAACATCTCCCCCTGTTTGGGGCCGCGCCCGCCGGGCAGGTAAATCTCTGCGGTGGACGGGTAGGTGTTGTACGAGTCAAAGGCGGTTACGAACCGACCGGCTAGATAGCGGAACATGGGGAAGCCGTTGCCGGCCAAGTTTATGGCCGCAGATGCCACCTCGCCAAAACTCATGGTCCCAAACCGAGAGAGCGAGGTGATCCAGGAATCAGCGGCGGCTGGTGTCAAAGAACGCAAAACGCCGGGCGGGTAGTTCCCGCCGTGGTTTTTCTTGAAATACTCCACCGAGGCCGTTTTAGGCCAGACACCCAGTCCATCTACCTCAACCACTTCTTTGCGGTCGGCCAGGTAAATCACCGTGGGTGCAACGCCCAAGAAGCTGCAGTCGTCCACGTGAACCACGTTCAACGCCAGACCGACGGCCACTCCGGCATCGATAGCGTTGCCACCCTTTCTCAAGACATCCAGTCCGGCCATGGCGGCGGCGGGGTGGCTAGCAACAACCATGCCATTGGTGCCCTGCATCAGAGGACGCAGGCTGGTTAACGTGGTTCCTGGTACGGGCATTTTAATTACTCCAGAGTTGTTTTGTGTTTGGCGCGGTGAAATTTACACTTCGCCAGCGGTATGGTCGATAAAGCCTTGGGCAAACTCCCAGAACTTGTAAACGTCGGCAAAGTTGGACGCCAGGCCCATCGATATGCGGACCGCGCCGGCACTCTTGCCGTCCCGGTCTTCCAGCACGGTCAGAAATTGCTCAAAAGTCATGCGTTCGCCGCCGGCAAACCCCGCAACCATGTCTTCCTCGGTGAGACCGTGAGCGAGTTCCCCGGCACCAGGGTTACAGAAGCAGCCGGTACGCAATGATATACCAGCCCTACCAGCCAGACTGTCGATACGGCGGTGGTCAATCAACGCATTCTTAGGGTCGTAGAAATTGACCGTCAGTGTGCCGCCGCGGGCCTCCATTGTTGTCGGCCCGTAGACGCGCACCAGCGGCATCCCGTTGCTGTGCCGCAGCGCCAGCAGGCGTTGTAGCAACCAAGAGGTCAAACTTGATACCCGGTCGTGAATGGTGTCGATGCCGATATCGCTGATGTGTCTCAGACCTATCTCAACGGCTGGGATGTTCAGGTAATTGAGAGTACCTTCCTCAAAGGCTTGTTCGCCCTCAGCTAGGAAATGCTTCTCGGCCTGCACTGAAGCGATGGTGATGGTGCCACCGGCAAACCAAGGTCGCACCAGTTTGTCCAAGGCGCTCTTCCGGGCCAGCAAACAGCCAACACCAGTGGGATAACCAAACATCTTGTAAAAAGACAGCGGCACAAAGTCGGGCAGTGTTGCCGCAAGATCAAGTCGGTTCGACGGCGCGAAGGCCGCGCAGTCCAGCAGCACTTCCCAACCCCGGTCCTGTGCGTATTTAGTCCACTCCATGGGGTGCTGAACGCCGGAGAAATTGGACTGCGAAGGATAAGAGAACAGGTTGTGGCCGCCCTCGTTGGGCTTATCTAGCTCGGAGCGTAACTGGTCTTCATCCAAGCGCAAGTCTGGCGGCACAACACGCACATAGGTAACGTCGGCACCCTTGGCGCGTGCGAACTCACGAACACCGTTGATGGAATTGTGATTGTCGAAGGCCAGCAGGTACCGGTCTCCGGCCTGGAAGGGATAGGCCTCGCCCACCAACTTGATGGCCCCGGTGGCGTTGGGAGTGAAAATCGCCACGTATTCGTCGGCGGGGGCGTTGAAGTACTCCAACACAAAAGCCCTGGCCCGCTCCACAAGCTCGGTCGTCGCCGATGATGCCGGGCTGTCTGAATGGGGGTTCCCAAAGATACCGTCGTCCAACAGGTCAGATAACTGGCGTATCTGAGAGTCGGCGTACAGTCCGCCGCCGGTGTAGTCGAGGAACACCTGGCCCAAACGGTCCAGCCGCCCGTACTCAGTGGCCCGTAGTTCGTCCAAACGTCGGGTCGACTCGTACTCGGGACTAGCCTTCAGAAACTCCTGAAAGGCCCGGTCCAAATTATCCTGCGAGGTGTTATTGGGTTGGGTCATGCCGTCTCACAATACAGGCTCCCAAATAGGCTACGTAGAATCAAGGGCATTTTAGCAAAATACCCAAGCCAGCGGTGCTTATGTATGGCAGTATCAAGCTACTAAATAATAATCGGAATTTGGAATCGGTGATTACGGGGAGTAAACTGACTCAAACGCCCTTCCTAGCCGTCATTCATCAAACACGGGAAGGGGGAAATTCCGGAGGAAGATACCAATGGATATGCCAAAACGAATGAAATTCGGTTCTTTCCTAGGCCCATTTCACAGGGTCGGAGAGAACCCAACACTGGCCATGGACCGCGACCTAGAGTTGGTCGACTGGATGGACAACCTTGGATTCGACGAAGTTTGGGTCGGTGAACACCACTCGGCAGGCTGGGAGATCATCTCTTCCCCTGAAGTGTTCCTGGCCGCAGCGTCTCAGCGGACTCGCTATATCAAACTGGGTACCGGCGTGGTCAGCCTGCCCTACCACCACCCCTTGATGGTCGCCAACCGGATGGTCCAACTTGACCACATGAGCCGAGGCCGCATACTGTTTGGGGTTGGACCCGGAGCACTGCCCGGTGACGCCTATATGATGGGCATCCCCCACGAGAAACAACGGGAGCGAATGGACGAGTCGCTCAGCATCATCATGCGGCTGTTCAACGAGACCGAACCCATCACCTACAAGTCAGACTGGTTCGAACTCAATGAAGGCATGCTCCAATTGAGGCCCTACCAACAGCCACACATGCCCATTGCCGTGGCATCGATCCAGACTCCAGCCGGCGTTGCGCTGGCCGGAAAACACGGAGCGTCGGTACTGACCATCACCGTGCCGCGTGACCCATCCGCAGGACCATCCGACTTGAAAGGACTCTGGTCAATCGCCGAGGAATCGGCTGCCGAGCACGGCAAGACGATGAACCGCCACGACTGGCGACTGGTGCTGCCGGTGCATTTGGCAGAAACCCGGAAAGAGGCCCTAGACGACGTCCGCATGGGTTCCGCCCAGTACCTCCGAGAATACTCGGAGGGCACCAACGGTCGGAAGCCGGTCTTCGACGGCCCGATGGACAAGGTGGTCGACAACATGCGGGATTCCGGCGCTTGGATCGTCGGCACTCCGGACGACTGCATCGAAGCCATCAATAAGTTGCAGGAACAGAGCGGCGGCTTCGGCGGCTTCCTAGTCCAGACCGTAGACTGGACCTCCCGAGAGAAGATGCTGCACAGCTACGAGCTGTTGGCCCGTTACGTGATGCCCCATTTCCAGGGCACCATTGCCGCACCCATCGCCTCCAACAAATGGGCCGCTGAGCGCCAAGAAACCTTGGTTGCCGGAAGGGTCAAGGCTCTAGACCGAGCCAGACAGGTCTACGCAGACCGTCAAAGTTAAGCTAACCGCGCAAAAATAAAGAGGGCACCTGTTTCCAGGTGCCCTCTTTATTTTTCCTTGCGACCAACCGAACCAACGTTTGTGGCCATGGGTTGGATTACGGCAACCGTCGCCGGTTAAAAACCGGCGCCTACGTATTCTTGCGACAGAATGATTGCGTGTACAGTGCGTAGGGGCGGGTTTCCAACCCGCCCTGACCCTGGTAAATGACCTTACCCAACGCCAGGGAACCCCTGACCCAGAACGCCGTTGCCATGGCGCATTTGGATTACGGCAACTGGGGCAGGTTAGAAACCTGTCCCTACAGATACATGTGTCATTAGATTAGAAACTGTTAAATCCCCAGCAACTTCTCTAAATTCGTGTGTAGGATTGCCTCTTTCTCGGCGTCGGTGAGGCTCTCAAGACCCATGATCCAGGACACCGGCCAGTCGATAGCCATGTCGAAGGGCCAATCTGTCCCGAAGACCACTTTGTCGATTCCCACGCAGTCGATCAGATAGCGCAGGGCCGGCTCGCTGTGGGTTAGGCAGTCATAGTAGAACTTGTCCAGATAGGTGCTGGGCGGCTTCTGGATGTGCTCTCTGGCTTCCTGCCGCACCTCCCAGCCCCGGTCCATGCGACCGATGCCGTAGCAGGTGTACCCACCGCCGTGACACAGGCAGATCTTGAGGTCTGGGCAGGCGTCCATCACCCCGCCGAAGACCAACGATGCAAAGGTCACTGCCCGGTCTGCCGGGTTGCCTACAGTGTTGGGCAGGTGATACTTGTTTATGCGCTGGTTTACAACGGTATCGCCGCCCTGGTGGACCAGAATCACCGCGCCCAGGCTCTCCACAGCCTTCCAGAAGGGAAGGAACTTCTTCTCATCAAACGTCTCGCCATTGACGTTGTCGCCAATCATGGCGCCCTTCAGACCCAGCTTCATGCTCCGTTCCAGCTCGGCAATGGAGCCCTTGATGTCCTGCATGGGCAGCGTGGAGAAACCGGCAAAGCGGTCCGGTTGGGCTTTGACCAGATCCGCAACAGAGTCGTTACACTCGGCGGTCATCTTCTTGGCCGTGGCTGCTTCGCCTTCATAGTTGTAGAAATAGGCGTTGGTGGACAGAACTTGGACATCCACGCCCAACGAGTTCATGTCTGACAGGCGTTCTTCCGGAGTCCAAGTGATCTTGGGGTTATTTCGGTGAACGGCCATGGCATCAACGGGCATCCCATGCCAGGACTCGCCTTTTTTGCTGGCCTCCACGAATCCGGGCGGGGTTATGTGTGCGTGGATATCGATCGTCCGCATCAGTACTCCTAATTCTTTGTTCTCAATGGCCGCAGCCCAAACTGCCCCTAGCAAGGGGCAGGAAGTTATTCTTGGGTTGGGAAAATTAGACGCCCACCACCCTAACGCGGTGGTTGTTGCTGTCGGCCACGTAGATGTTGCCATCGGTGTCGATGCCGCAGCCGTGAGGCCGGTCCATGGCGGCATCGGTGGCCGCACCGCCGTCACCTTCACCGCCCAGCCGCCCACCGGCAATCGTGGTGACAATCCCTGTAACGGCGTCGATGCGCCGAATGGCGTGGTTCTCGGTGTCCACCACAATTATGTTGTCCTGGGCATCACAGCGCAGGGCCTTAGGCGAGCCCCAGGTTGCTGTCAACGCCGGGCCGCCGTCGCCCTCATAGCCACGCTCACCGTTGCCTGCGATGGTGCTCATAACGCCGTTGGTGTCAACCTTGCGGACGCCGTTTCCCTCCCGCTCAGCAACGTACATATTGCCCTTGCTGTCCAGGCAGACCGCTCTGGAGCCAAAGAAGCTGGCCTCCAAGGCTGGTTTACCGTCTCCGGTGCGTTCTTTCTCGCCGTTACCAGCGACCGTGGTGACGATGCCATTGGCAATGTCCAGACGTCGGATTCGCTGGTCTTGGATGTCGGCGATTAACAGGCCGCCCTTGCCGTCCAAGAAGCAGTCGTTGGGTTCACGGAACATGGCCTGATTGCCTGGTCCGCCGTCGCCGCTATAGCCGACCTCGCCGGTACCAGCCACGGTGGTTATGGTGCCAGAAGAGGCGTCCACCTTGCGGACTACTGCGTTCAGACGATCCACGATGTAAATGTCGCCGTTGTTCTGGTCAATCTGCAGCGAGTAAGGCTCCTGCATGGTCGCCTCAGTGGCGGGGCCGCCGTCTCCGCTGTAGCCCAATTCGCCGTTACCGGCCACGGTGGTCACGGCGCCGCTTGCCTTGTCGACCCTACGGACGATGTGGTTCTTGGCCTCGGTGTAGAACAGGTTACCGGCGGCATCAAAATCGCACATGAACGGTTCGTTACAGACGGCTTCGCCTGCCTGGCCACCATCTCCGGCGTAACCACCTGCTCCGGTTCCGACATAGGTTGAAATCTTTCCTGCTTCAAATGGCATTTGGATTAGTTCTCCATTGTTTGATTAGTGCCCCCCTCGGTCCCCCTTTTATAAAGAGGGATTTAGGGGGATTTCGTTTCTTCGTTGTACCAGTCTAGGATCTCGCTGCCGGTCATGAAAACAACGTCGTCGTGCTGCTTGATGTACTCAAAAATCTTGTCGTAATACTTGATCCGGTGGGCCGCGCCGGTAATGTACGGATGGGTCGACACACACATGATCCGCGCACTATCTGCCCCTTCGCGATACAGGGTGTCGAATTGGTCTTTGGCCCGTTCGAACAACTCTGGCGAGCGGTGGTGTTGGATCAGGTACACCGGTATGTCGTTCAGTTCCACGGTATAGGGTATAGCCACTAAGCTGCCAGACTTCACGGTCATCGGGTAGGGCTGGTCGTCGTTAACCCAGTCGGCCACGTACTCGATGCCCTCTTCAGCCAGAATATCCGGAGTGTCAAAAGTCTCGGCCAGTCCCGGCCCCATCCAACCCCGGGGCGCAGTACCCGTGAATTCTTTAATGGTGTCGATGGTTCGGCGGATGGCGGCACGCTCGTCTGGCTCTTTGTTGATCACCCGTTGAATGTAGCTGTGGGCCAGCATTTCCCAGCCAGACTTCACGCTTTCGGTCACGATAGATGGGTAGCTGTGACAAACTGAGGCGTTGAGACTGACAGTGCCCTTGATGCCGTACTTATCCAGCACCTGTTTCATCCGCCAAAAACCCACCCGCAAACCATAATCGAACCAACTAAAGTTAGGAATGTCTGGGATGACCGACACTCCTTGGGGTGTAGGCAACACCGTGCGGGCCATGGGCTCATTGATGTCCCATTCTTCCACGTTGATGACCGGCCAAATAGCGACTCTGGCACCGCCGGGCAGCTTCAAAGGCTTGCGGTCAAATATGGACGAAAATTCAGCTCTGGGGTTGGACATTGTTGCTCCTTAAATTGCTGCGCGAAATCCCCCTCGGTCCCCCTTTATAACGGGGGACCGAGGGGGATTTCGTCGCTGCCTAACGACTACAGCTTCATTGCCTCCAAGCCAATCTTGGCCAGGTCTTCGTCTTCTTGCGCAGCCAGGCCGCTCACGCCGATGCCGCCCATGATTGAGCCGCTACCAGGGTGAAGAATGACCACGCCGCCCTGTACGGCAGCCAGCATCGGGTCGCCCATCTCGGCCACGGTGCGGCCTTGGCCCGCCAAACGCTCCGCATAGTCTTTGGAATCCTGGCCAGTGATGGCGCAGGTGTAGGCCTTTCGAGTGGCCATGCGCTTGGGCACTTCCCGGCAACGGTCCATGCGTCCGTAACTAATCATGCTGCCGGTGTCGTCCACGATGGCAATGGCCAACGGACGGTCCGGTTCTTTGTTGGCCTCGGCCAAGATTGCTGCTATTGCGTCCTGTGCCTGGCCCAAGCCCAGCATCGGTTTGTCATACATAAGACCCCCCTGAAAAATGGTATGCGCCATTCTAACTGGGGGGTAGATGAGTGGCAAGGAAGCGGGGAGTGAAAATGGTTGCCGTGAGAGTGGCGGAAAACCCCCTCGGTCCCCCTTTTATAAAGGGGTACCGAGGGGGTTTTTAGCTGTCTGCTACCTGATAAATCAGGGTCTCAGGGTTGAACGCTCCCCAGGCGAACCAGAAGTGGTTACCGTGAACGATTGGGGTCAATGACTTGCTGGCCATCGGGCCTGGTACTGCTTCTCCCAGGATGCTCCAAACTGAGCCGGTCTCGTCGCCCACGAAGTCTCTGTTTTGCAGACTGAAGGTCAGCGCCTGGCCGTCCAATTGGCCATCAAAGACGCCGATGGAGCCAACGTCGTTCGAATCGATGATCAGTGCCCGATCCAGTGCAGACACGGTGCCTAGCTTGAAGAAAATCACCAGGTCTGTGCCGTTGACCGGGTAATTCACCACCCGCTCAGTCTCCAGCACCTTGAACGGAAAGGCAGCCGATACTTCGCCAATTTCTATGGCCGCGACCCTTTCCTTGGGCAGCAGGCGATCGTCTTCTTCTCCATCAAATAGGAACGGCGGACGGTCGGCCCGGTCATACCCGCTGTAGGGGTTGCTGCCGTAAGGCCGGTTGAAGCCGGTGTTTCGTGAGAGCACCAGACCGTCCGGGTTGGCCGCTTTGAAGTCGGCCCAGGACACTATAGAAGCTGAAATAAAGGGCAGTTGGTGCCCCGCCAATTCGCCAACGATGGCCTCTCCGGTGAGTTGCTGCCACCAGGTTTGGGTCTGCCGGTCCCACATGACCAGGTCGCTGTTTCTCAGGTTCCCGGATACTCCAAAGTCGAATACCCGTCCCTCCAGCGTCCGCTCAAAGGCCAACGCCGAGTTGCAGAGCGGACAGAAGGTCACCGTTACCGGCACCCCGCCGACCACATCATTCACCACTTCGTGCCAGGTGAGGATTGCCAGCGGATAGGCCCGGGACTCGCCGTTGATCTTGAACGTGACCACTGGCTCAACGTCGTTCATCATTGAGGTCGCTTCTTCCACGGTCTCGAACTGGGGTCGGTCCAGGGGTGGGATGCCATCACGGCCCACGCCCCCGGAGATAATCCCGTCAAAGTCCACGGTGTGGCGGCTGAAATCGGTGCGCTAGCCCCGAGTCTGAATACTGGAGGACTCCAGTTTTTGCTGGCACTGCGGGTCCGGTTCCGTTATTGCGATCGGTCCCGGCCCGGTGTCAGCGACGAATGAATCGACGTCTGTAGCGTTCAGCGGGTTGTTCAACCCGGAAGAACCAACCTGGTTACTGCAGGCTATCGCCAGGGCGGCGACGATGATTGCCCCAACGACGAAAAACTTCTTTGATAGTCTCATTCTCAACTTAGAGCAACCCCCCGATAGTCAGCCAGTAGAAGACGATGTACGTACCGGCGATTACCATTAGGCCTGAGCCCAGCGGCTGGATGTAAGGCAGAGCCTTTCTGAGGGCTCCGACCATGGCGGTCTTGAAGAACGCCATTCCCAGTGTAAGAACCATGATTACCAGGCCCATTCCCAGGGCGAAAAGTAGAAAGTCCGTCAAGACGGACGATGCGCCAACACCGGCGACGCTGATGCCCACTACAGCCAGGAAAATGGGCAGGGTGCAGCTTAACGACGCCGTGCCGTAGCTGATGCCGAATATAAAGTAACCCTTAATGCTGACCTGGGCTGGGTTGCCCATGTGGCTGGCAGCGCGGGCGGCAACCCCGGTGTACAGCTTGCCACCGCCCACCATCCAAGCGCCCACAAACACCAACCCAATTCCGATAACCAGGCCCAACCACTGGAGGAGGTCACCGACAAAGTTGGCTCCGAACCCGATTATCACTCCCACGATCCCAAATAAGACAACGAACCCAGCGGTCACGGTCAGCCCCACCAATATGGCCCGACTAAAATGCTTCACCGGATTTGTCTCGGTTGTCTGCCCGGCCTCGTCACCCAGGTACATACCCAGGTAGGCCGGCAGCATGGCGAATCCGCAGGGGTTAACCGCCGAGGCCATACCCGCCGCCAGGGCGAACAGGGCGGACGCACCGACCAGTCCTCCCAGCCAGGAACCGGAATCACCCGACAGTCGTTCCACAAACATGTTCACGTCGTCGATGCCACTGTCGCTGCCGATGATTAACGCGCTGATAAACGCGATTGCCAATGCTATTGCAGCGACGACCATGGGCATGATAATTGTGCGCATGACATTGCGATCATTTGAGTTGATCATTCTACTTATTGGTTGAAACATCTCTATGAAGCTCCGTGCGTTCAGCCTACGCTCTGGGTGTTCCGTTCCCAGTGACGCAACCAGTAGGGCCCGATGTTGGTTGTACGTCCTGGCCATTGCAATGGGTTTCTTGTCGCTCATCCTTCGGAGTCCTTATGGACATTTTATCCGGTGGAAGGGACTAAACCCATGACGGGCTGGGGATATCGTGCTATTCCCAGTCTTTTACTAACACTTCATAGGTTGAGATGCCCTTAAACACTTTGGGATGCAAGACCTCTGCCAATGCTTCCAAAACATCTACCACCCTAGGGCCGTGGCGAGTGGGTATCCGGCCATCAAAAAGAAACACCTGGTCCAGCTTCACGGCAGGCAGATCCTTCCAGCCCTTCAAGCCGGTAAGTTTTTCTGCCGTTTCTTTACGTACTCGGTCCGGGTCAAAAGCGCAGGGCATCACCATCAGATACTCAGGGGCGTAATCTACGATCTCATCCCAGGTCAGTTCCCTGGAAATACCACCGGCTACTGCCAACCCCTCATCCCCCCCGGCAATCTGGACCATCTCGGGCAACCACTGACCGGTGTTGCGCAACGGGTCCAGCCAGTCCAAACAAAGGACTCTGGGTCGAGGGCCATCCTGAGGTGCCTCAGTTTTGATCCTCTGAATGCGCAACTGCAACGAATCAGCCAATTCGTTGGCCTGTTGAGGTTCTCCGGCAGCAGTTCCGATGATCCGGATGTTCTGGATAACATCGGCGAGCACGCTGGGGCGGATGGTCAATATTTCCGGTTCATAGTCCAGCACCTTGGCCGCACTTTCAAAGACCGAGCCAGCGCCGATGGCGCAAACTTCGCACAACTCCTGAGTGATGATTAGGTCAGGCTTTGCCTCTCTCAGAAGATCGGCATCGATCCAGTAAAGCGGGTTACCGTTGGCCCGCGCCTGCTGCACGATGGCATCAATCTCTTCGCTGGGCAGGTGTGAATTCCGGCGCACGCTCCGGCTAATGACCGGTTTGGTTGCGGCGTCTTCCGGGTAATCACAGGAATAGGAAACACCCACCAACTGGTCTCCCAGCCCCAAGGCGTAAACAATCTCGGTCGCGCTTGGTAAAAGTGAACATATACGCATGCAGCAAGTATAGTTTGCCCATCTAGGTGAATCAAATCACTATCCGATTTCAAGCCAAGCCATGTTAAAATTGCATCGCATTATTCTTATGAAAACCTGAGGTCCGATTGACCGCAAAGATACTGGACGGCAAGACGCTGGCTGAAGAGATTCGAGGCGAAGTTGCCACAGGGGTTGCCGAGATAAAGCAGAAGCACGGCGTCACCCCCGGCCTGGCCGCGGTGCTGGTGGGCGATGACCCAGCCTCGGCCATCTACGTGCGCAACAAACGCCGGGCCTGCGAGGAAGTTGGCATGGTTAGCGACACTATCCTGCTACCGTCCGACACCACCACTGAGCAGGTTCTCGCTACCGTCCGGCAATTAAACGAAGACTCGCGCTTCCACGGAATTTTGGTCCAGTTGCCGCTACCCGACCAAGTTGATGAACTCGCAGTTATTGAGTCGATCAACCCGGACAAGGACGTGGACGGGCTCCACCCCTTCAACGTGGGCAAGCTGGTCCAGGGTCGGGCTGATTTCATTCCAGGTACCCCCTTTGGCATCCAGCAGATACTGATGCGGAACGGTCACGACCCGGCAGGCGCCAATGTGGTCGTCTGCGGTCGGAGCGACATCGTAGGCAAGCCCCTGGCCCTGCTGCTGATGCAGAGAGCGGAGGGTGCAAATGCCACGGTCACCGTTTGTCACACCCGCACCAAGAACCTGGCTGAAGTCACCCGACAAGCAGACATCTTGATCGCGGCTATCGGCAGTCCCAACGTGATAACCGCTGATATGGTCAAAGAAGGCGCGGTGGTCATCGATGTTGGTATCAATCGGGTCGACGACGCCTCTCGCAAGCGCGGCTACCGGCTGGTTGGCGACGTAGATTTCGCGGCGGTCTCAGAAAAAGCCTCAGCCATCACCCCGGTCCCCGGCGGCGTGGGGCCAATGACCATTGCCATGCTATTGGTCAACACTCTCACCGCCACCCGACTCACCATCCACGGGAAGGATAACTAACAGCCAACAGCAGACAGCTATCGGCCTCTAAAAGCTGACCGCTGTAAGCTGACTGCTCTCATCCATGCGCACTGACGACTTCGACTACCACCTTCCCCAAGAACTGATTGCCCAGTCTCCGGTTGAACCCCGTGATTCTTCACGTTTGATGGTTCTTAGCCGAGAATCCGGCCAGATTGAGCACCGGCAGTTTCCTGATTTACTCCAGTATTTGCGTCCCGGCGATGTGATGGTCTTCAACCAGAGCAGGGTTATACCCGCGCGGCTCTACGGACACCGGGTCGACACCGGTAGCCGCGCCGAGTTCTTGCTGTTGCGTCGCAACGCCGACGGCACCTGGCAGGCCATGGCCAAACCCGGACGGAGACTTCGGCCAGGCGTGGTGGTTCAAATAGAGGAGCCATCCCCGAAATCCGCGAAATCCCCCCAACCCCCCTTTCGTAAAGAGGGGACCGATGGGGGATTTAGCAGCCCAGACACTGGATTTTCCGTGGAAATTATTGCTGCCCACGATGACGGTCTCAAAACTGTGCGGCTGTCTTCAGAAGAGGGTATCGAGCGATTCGGCCACACTCCCCTGCCGCCCTATATCAAAGAAACGCTGGATGACACGGAACGCTACCAGACTGTGTATTCACGCCAGCCGGGCAGCGTGGCCGCCCCCACCGCCGGGCTCCATTTCACCGAAGACCTACTACAAAAAGCCCGCGACCTAGGAGTTGAAACGGTGTTCGTGACGCTGCATGTGGGCCTAGACACCTTCAAGCCGGTAGACGAAGACGACCCCACCGAACACAAGATTCACAGCGAGCACTATTCAATTGACGCAGAAGCCGCCGAAGCATTGAATCGGGCCAAAGCTGAGGGCCGCCGCATCATCGCCGTGGGGACAACGTCAGTACGAGTTCTCGAGCAAGCGGGCTTGGACTTGGAACAGAGCGGACAAACCGCCCTTACAGCCACCGAAAGCGAGGCCAGTCTCTTCATCCTGCCCGGCCATAAATTCCGCATTGTCGACGCCATGGTCACCAACTTCCACCTACCCCGCTCCAGCCTGCTAATGCTGGTCTCGGCGTTCGTGGAGCAGGGTCAGGAAAGCAATGGTCCTTCGACAGGCTCAGGACGAGCGGTTGTGATGATGGCCTATGAGAAAGCCATCGTTGAGCAGTACCGGTTCTACAGCTTTGGGGATGCTATGTTCATCGCCTAATCGACCGTCAGCCAGACTTCGCCAAGGGTGTCGATATCAAAGCTGACTTCGTCGCCTTGGTCTAGAAATTTGGTGCTGACGATGCTGCCGGTCATGACGACCATGTCTCTTTTGAGACTTTGGCCGCGTTCTGCCAGGCTGTTGGCCAACCAGGCCAAAGCTTCTAGCGGGTGCCCAAGCGCATCGCCGCCTTTGCCGCCGCCCACTGGTTCGCCGTTGATGACCATCTCTCCAGCAGCCGACTCCAGGTCGATTCCCTGCCACTCTATTATCGGCTCGCCCAGCACTAGGCCCGCGTTCCAGGCGTTATCCGCCATGACGCCCAGGAAGAACAGGTCAGAGTAATCAGCGCCCCGGTCCTCGATCAACTCAAAGGCTGGCATGACGGCGTCTACCGCCTTGGCCACGGTCTCTCGGGTGTAGGGAGCGCCGGAGGCTGGGAGGTCTGTATTCAACTGGACTGCAATCTCGCACTCGGCGCCTAGTCGCACGTAATCCGAGCGGTTAATCGTCAAAGGCGTATGGTGGACTCCGCTGGCAAAGACTGCGCCGGAACACGGGTGGTCAAACCCGACCATCTTCTGCATCACCGCGGAGGTCAAGGCAATCTTGTAGCCCACGACTGGCCCTCGCTCCGGAATAACCAACTTGTGGAACGCCGACTGAATCTCGTAGGCCTCTTTTTCGTCGCGAGGCGCAAATTCGTCTGGAATTGGCTCGTATTTGGCGCGCGCACGGTGGCCTTCAAACAAGAATTGGGCCGCCTGTTGAATCCTGTCATCACCGGCCATGTTGTCCTCTCTAGTTTTTATTGCGTGAGCTGAGCGCGCGTGGGCCTAATCTTACAGGTCAAACTACGCCAACTGCATCAACTGCAGCACGTTACCGTCCGGGTCTTTAAAAGTCGCCACCCAGCCGCCCCAGCTCTCTTGTTCCGGTTGGCGGATGAACTCCACACCAGCATCGGCCAGCCTTTTGGCCTCGGCTTGGATATCGTCAACACCCAAGTGGGGCATGAATCGGAAGGGATCCTTAGACTGGCCGGCAACATCACTGTGGCGGCCGATGTTGAACCGCAATTCGCCCAGTTCAAAGGCAATGAAATCCTCGTGGCGTGAGTGCAGCGGCAGTTGGAGCACGTCATGGTAGAAATCAAACAAGCGCTCTAGGTTGTCGGTCCAGAATGTTACGCCAATGACACCGGTAACCATGTGGTACCTCTTTTGAATCTAAACTTGAACCTAAAAAGGAAGGTCGGCTGGTGTTTCCACCGGCCGACCTTCATAGTATCGCCATTTGGTTCTGATTAGTTACGAGCAGTCGTTAGACTTCGGAAAGTTCGCCCCGTTTTTTAGCCTCGGAGCAACGAGGACACAGCCCGTAGAAATCCACCCGTTGCCAGGCAACTTCAAAATCTGAGTTGTCTGTAATCTGCTTGCGCAGGCCCAAGACAACGTCATGAACCGCCGGGTCGGTGTCTGCGTCGATCACGTTCTCGCACTCGATACAGACCAGGTTCACGTGGGGTTCCATGTTCGGCTCATAGCGTGACTGCTTCTGAAACGGCAGTTCCTGAATGAGGCCGCTCTTCTGGAGCACGCCCAACGTAGAGTAGATAGTGGCCAGGGTCATGGACGGGAAATGTCCTTTAACCCTTTCATAAATTTGCTGGACTGTGGGGTGGTCATGCGAATTGAGGACCACCTCGGCGATGGCAAGACGCTGTGGCGTAACCCGAACCGCCCACTCCCGCATCCGCTCTACAAGCTCTTGCTGGTTTAACATTGAATCTCCTGGGGTCCGTGAAAACGTTGTGGAACCGCCTAAATGCGCCCGTTTTGAACTCAGAAACCACTGTCGGAACCTACGACGAATTCAATCTAACTATAACCGGAATCAGTCGCCCAGGCAACCCTAATTATCAATATCCTTAACTATATTTATTCGCAAATATGGGGGTAGTGGTTCTGTTTTGCTTGTTTTCACAAATCCAAAGTACACCCCATATCAAGTGCGCCACCTACGAATAATCGGCTATAATATTCAATCTCGGAGAGATGGCTGAGTGGACGAAAGCGCCGGTCTCGAAAACCGGTATGGGGGCAACCTCATCGTGGGTTCAAATCCCACTCTCTCCGCCAGTTTAGGCAAATAATTAGGCCCGGACCACTTTGATGAGGTCTGGGCCTTTTGTTGTAATGTCCAGGAACTTTTCTTGGCCACCGTTCCTCAAGCACAAATATCCAGAACAACTAGTTCCATTGAACACAATGCTGGGGTCGCCCTCACCAGGGGTTAGCAGACGCCGTGATTATGCCATGGACCGTGGAGAACCGGCCCTGTGAGATTACAGTAGCCGCTTCAGTTCCCTTTCTGCGAAATACAGCTGAGCCACGACTTCTAAGTCGCCTGGGTCACTGGAATCTAAGATGAAAAGAGATTCAACCTCAGGAACAGCCTTATAAGCCGTACCGACAATCCCTGCGGCAAGTGCGTTCTCATGGGCGGGGCGTATGACCTGAACCAGATGACCTCGAATCGGCATTTACTATCCCTCTCTGCGCTAGATACGAGTAAGACGGACGAACCAACAAAAAAGTTCCGTCTGGTTACGTGATTGTCACAGATGCGACTCTCTCAAACACCTGCCGAATGACACTGACATAACGTAGCCTGACGGCCGATGCCTAGCGGAGTGGCACGAACCAGTATCTAGGCCGTACAGCAAAAAAGTGCGGCATATACCGGAGCCTACTGTGGCCGCCAGTGGCTGATTCAGGTAACATGCCAGGCATGGGACCCGTTGGGCATACTGTTATTTCCACGGCCATCGGCGCATCTGTCTGGGGGGTGACCGGTTCTCTAGCCGCCGGAGCAGCAGCTTTGGCGGTGGGTGTCCTCATTGACGCGGACCACCTTATTGACCTCCACCGATCGTGGATAAAAGGTCGACCAGATAAGGTTTTGGTTTTGGCCCACGGGTGGGAATACTCTATAATCGGCCTGGTGTTCCTGGGACTGATTTTCTACCAGCCCATCGTCCTTGGCGCAGTCCTTGGTCACCTTGGACACGTTGCCACCGACCACTTCCACAACCGTCTAACACCACTGGGTTATTTCATCATCTACCGCATTTGGGTGCGCTTCGATGTCGAGAAGATAGCACCGGGAAGGAACCTGGCCCATTACCACCACAATCTGCCCGCATTCTTTCCGTTCAGACGTCTCTGGGAACCTTGGTACCGCCGCAAAATCGAGCCATGGATTGACGCCCACGCCCAGTTGCCCAAAGACAAAAGTAACAATCCCTAGATTCCAATTTCGCTGGCTAGCCCTGCCCAATCGCTAAGTAGCGGTTTGAGCCACGGCCCCGTGGAACCGATCGCGAATCTCAACTGGAGTGAGGATAACGCGGGAGATATCTTCCACCGGAGCTATTCCAACTTTGGCCAGGATTAGACGTGGTCCACGATTCATTTCAGCGCTGACCAGGGCTTCAGCCAATTGTTCCGCATCTTCCAGCCGTTCAGTATGTCGATACCCGCAGCTTGCGGCGATCTCCGCCAAATCTATCTGGCCGGTGCCTGCGCGGGTAATTGACGGTTGGCCCCCAGTCGATTCATAACTTTCGTTATCCAAAATGATGTGCAGGAAATTTGGCGGCGCTTCACTCGCGATCAGAGCCAGAGTTCCCATGCTCATCAATGTGCTTCCGTCACCCTCAAGTACGACCACCCTTTGGCTCGGGTTAAGCAACGCCAGGCCAAGACTGAACGAGGACGCGAGCCCCATAGACCCAAGCATATAAAAATTGCCGGGGCGGTCCTTTGTTACAAAGCATTCCCTTGAAATCATTCCCGTGGTACTGATTACCAGATCGTCATCGGCGACATGATCGACAATAATTCTGATAGCGTCGATACGGCTAATCACAAGACAACTCCGGGCCGAACCAACAATGCACCAGGTACAGACTTCTCATTTATCGTCGCCAGAAGTTTGTCAATGCAATCTTCAAAACCTTCAGTCTCCAGGATTTCGAAGGGTATATTCAGGGTTTCAAGAATCTCGGGGGATTTGGTCCCCATCACCCAATGCTCCGGAGCGTCGTTCGGCGGTCCGCCGTACCCGCGCCAGCCGACAATCAGCAGGACAGGTATCTGGTACATCAGGCTGAACGACGTCAGCGGATTCACCACGTTGCCAATTCCGGAGTTCTGCATGACCACAGCTCCGATTCCCCCTTGGAAATACGCAGCACTGGCCAACCCAAGTGCCACGTCCTCTCTCACCGCCGGAACGTATCTAATCTCAGGATCATCAACCATATAGTCGTACATTTTCTTAAACGTCGAATCCGGAACTCCAGAGACAAAAGAAATTCCTCGCGATTTGAGGAGTTCCCAGAATGCGATTGGTTCTATAGCTGCCATGGAAATTAGATCGAGACTCCTAGATTAATTAAACAGGTCAACTTATTTGGTCAATTAAAAGACGATTATCGGACTAACGGTGAACTCCATCCGACATCCAGCGCCTCCGTTGGCCTGCACATGTTAGAAGTTTTCGCGAACTCAGTCCTCTGACCCGTGCCTCATGTGGCTTCGCACTACCTCGACATGCTCTGCCATCTTTTGCCCGTCCATGCTAAGCGGTTGGCTGTCAGAATCGAAGGGCGATTTGAAATCAAAGGCATAGTCGGTTGAGCCGTTGTCGTGCAGGTGCTCCAATCGCTCTGCCCTATCTGCCTGAATCGGGCTCTCGTCATCCGCAATCCACCAGGCTACATAAGCGGGGTAATCCCCTTCCTCAAACCACTCGTAACGCTTCTTCAGGACTTCGGTGTGGAACCCAGCGTAGGTGGAGGCGTAAACCGACTCCACATCATCCCAAAGAGATAGCGTTGCCGCCGTGTCTCCGTGCGCCTCAGTAGTCAAAAAGCGAGGGCTGACGTTCCGTTCTCCCCAGTCTCGGTTTCAGTCAGCGTGGTTTCTTTTCCAACTCTGGCCAGACCGGTCCACAAACGCTTCAGAATCCTCTGCGCTCACGTAAACAAAAGGGTTCCGGTCATTGAATTCCTTGTTCTATTCCGAATGCCGCGTTTCCTTGAAGATTGCAAAGGTATATAAAACCACCTCGGCCCTGGTGTCACCTCATTTAGTTCGATGCGTGGATAATGCCAGAGAGCCACCTGACATGTCTAGGGATATTTTGCACGTCGTGTCAATCAACTCGAAAGCAAGGATTAATTTCATTTTTGAAAACCGTTATCAAGTAATCTCATCGTAGGTTAGAATTTTCTGTCTCAGCTGCTACTACAAAATAAACAATACCCTTGAAGGGT
>Ga0209403_10002112_pt1 | contig 24284 bp, 35 predicted proteins | sample ArcticOcean_MG_C_8_FD_187440 | JGI IMG/M metagenome (GOLD analysis project Ga0209403, IMG submission 187440) | Marine microbial communities from western Arctic Ocean - ArcticOcean_MG_CB11_86 (SPAdes) (version 2) | ecosystem: Environmental > Aquatic > Marine > Oceanic | place: Arctic Ocean... | reverse complement strand
TTGGTCATCGATTAGTGGAGATTTAAAAATTGATATACCAATTGATTTTGGTGATTTTTTATTAGATGCAAAATTAATTGATAAATTAGTAATTGGTGATGGAGAGGAAGGAATCATAGAGGCTTTACAAGACCAAATTATAAAAAAAGAATATCTTCTAGACAGTTTTGATTATCCGATTCCAGATTATTCAAATTATGAATTTGAGAATTATAGTTTTCCGGATAATGTTGCTTTTCCTATAACAGGTAGTAGAGGTTGTGTAAGAAATTGTGATTTTTGTGATATTAGAAAACATTTTGGTAGATATAAATTTAGATCGGGTATTGATGTTGCAAATGAAATGATACATATAGCAGAAACACTTGGATATAAAAAATTTGAATTTACAGATAGTCTTGTTAATGGTAGTTTAAAAACTTTTGAAGAATTTATGACTATAATTGCAGAGTATAATAATAAAAATCCAGAGAAAAAATTACAATGGTCAGGACAGTATATTTGTAGACCAGAAAAGCAACAAAGAGAAAGACTTTATAAATTAATAGCGGAATCAGGAGGAGAAGGATTAGGAATCGGTGCCGAAAGTGGTAGTAATCATGTACTTGAAAATATGAATAAAAAAACTACAGTTGAATCATTATTTGCTGAGTTACGTATGTTTGAAAAATATAATATTACCTGTGTTCTTCAAACATTCCTAGGGCATTGGAGTGAAACATTTGATGATTTTGTTGAGCATTGTGAAATGTTTGTTAATCTTTTACCTTATGTACATTCAGGAACAATTTCTTATTTTACACTCGGCGAGCCATTTGGTTTATTAGAAGGAACACCTTCATATGAACATAGAGATAAAAATCAACTTGTTTTTGCTAAAGAGAATATTGGTGAAATATGGTTATCTAAAAAGAATCCTGACAATACATTAAAAGAAAGAATTTATAGACGATTAATCATGGAAAAATTAGCGGGCAAATTAAATTTACCAATAAAAGGTGAAGGATCATATTTTATTTTTTCAAGATTAAATACTGTTATTACTACTCAAAGAGATATAATTAATAATTTTTATGAAAAGCACATTTAATAATGCCGAAAAGGCCTATAATAATTTTGATAATTTTTGGTCTGGATTAATTGCTGAGAAAACAATAGAAATTAATTTACAACTCCAATGCGAATATGTAAATACAAGACCTCAATTTATAATAGAAATAGATAATACTAAATATTATAATAAGGAATTAGATACTGGTATGCATAATATTAATATATCTAGTGTAGTAACTGATAAAGAACACATAGATTTAAAAATGAGTATGCAAGGAAAAGCTCAGTATGATACAATTATAGACAATGATGACAATATAGTGCAAGATACCTGTATTAAAATTATAAGTTTTGATATTAATAAGGAACATTTAATGTTAGATCCGGAATTTTTATACAATTTTCTTAAAAACTTTAATAATGATATTAAAAAAGAGATTGACGTTTGTCTAGGATGGTGGTATAATAGTACATTAAGTATGCATATTAAATTACCATTTAGAGAATGGTATTCTCAAAATGCTCGTCGAAATTTTGATATTGCCCATTGGGAAGAAGCACATATTTTGAATTATAATGAGCTTATAAAAAATTTAGGGAAATTGAAAAGATGAATATACAATTAACAGATAATGCAATTAAAAAAATTAATGAATTAGCAAACGAAGAGGAAGAAACCGTTTACCTTCGTGTGTTTATAGAAGGTGGCGGTTGTTCAGGGATGCAATATGGATTTACCTTTGACACAGAAATTGGTAGTAGTGATTGGAGCATAGAGGCTGGTGATACTCAACTCTTGATTGATGCTACAAGTGGACAATACCTAGATGGTGCTGAAATAGATTATGTAGAAGAATTAAGAGGTGCCCAATTTGTTATTAAAAACCCTAATGCCCAAACGTCATGCGGTTGTGGAAGTTCTTTTGCCCCTGGATAAACTATGTATTTAATAGCTGGCCCTTGTCAAATTGAAGATCGTGATATGATGATTCGCACGGCTGAAACACTGGTGAACGACGCCGATATATATAATCAGGATTTAATTTTTAAATCAAGTTTTGATAAAGCAAACAGAACTAGTGTTGATGGAATACGCGGATCAGGATTAGAAGAAGGTTTACGTATACTTGAAGAAATTAGAGAAACATTTGGTGTATCGATTCTTACAGATGTACATGAAACATGTCAGGTTAACGAAGTTGCTGATGTTGCAGATGTTATACAAATTCCAGCATTTCTTTGTAGACAAACAGATTTAATACAAGCCGTATCAGATAGTCATTGTATAATAAATGTCAAAAAAGGGCAATTCTTAGCACCGTGGGACGTTGGCGGAATATTATCTAAAACAGGTACAGAAGATGTTTGGATTACAGAACGTGGTAGTAGTTTTGGGTATAATAATTTGGTTGTAGATTTTACAGGTATACAATACATGCGTTCAAATTTTGATGTTCCTATTATATTTGATGCAACCCATTCTGTACAAAAACCTGGAGGCTTTGGAGCCAGTTCCGGCGGTAATAGACAATATGTACGGGGTTTAGTTAGAGCTGTATGTGCTCAAGGTATTGATGGAATATTTGTAGAAATACATCCAGACCCTGATAATGCTCCAAGTGATGGTCCTAATTCATTACATTTAAAAGATTTTACAGAAATTTTATCCAGTATAAGAGTGTACGGCGATAATCATTAGTCCATATTTTATCTAATAACCGAAATAGATAAATACGTATATGGCAGATTCAACAGCAAAACCAATCTGGGTTACTACAGCCGGCGATCTTGGTACAGTACCAGAAAATGAATTTTATCAATTAACTTTAGAAGCAATTGATGACGTTACTCAAACCGACGCTGATCTTAAATTTAAAGTTATTGCTGGTTCCTTACCATCGGGTGTACAAGTTACTACACAAGGCGTTCTTGCAGGTGTTCCGGGTGGTTCTTTAAGTGTGCAAGGTGTACCCCAAGAAGTTGATGATAATACAAAATCAGAATTTACAGTTAGAGCATATAACGAACTAAATGGTTCTCAAAATCGAGTTGCCGATAGAACATTTAATATAACAATAACAGGAGCAGATGCACCTGTATGGGTAACTACATCTGATGATGTTGGAAATCATTATGATGGTGAAAACATATCATATCAATTAGAAGTAACAGACTCCGATCCTAGTAGTGTTGTAGAATTTAGTTTATTAACCGGAACATTGCCGCCTGGCGTTACTTTATCTACTACTGGTCTTTTAAGTGGAGTTATTTTACCTAGTGATGACCTACCTGGTGATGCTACTGCAGGCTTTGATGTTACTGGAGTAAAATTTGACGAATTTCCAATGGATTTCAGCAGTAAAGGTTCAAGTAAGAATTTTCAATTTACAATTGAAGCATCTGATGGAAGATTCACAGCTATACAAGAATTTACTATGTTTGTATTCAGTAAAGATGATCTTACAGCTGATTCAGCGGACATATTAGCTGACGAAACAGATATAACCGCAGATACACATACAGCAAGAACACCAGTTTTAACAACACCAGCTGGTGATATTGGAACATACAGACATGATAATTATTTTGCATTTCAGTTTGAAGGCTTTGATGCAGATGGTGATCCTTTTGAATTTGCATTAACTAGTGGTGCGGCAACATCATTTGACGCTGATGGTATTGGATTTGACGCTACTGGTGTTGGATTTGATAGAATAAGTTTAGACTTGCCACCTGGTCTAGTATTAGATCAAGATACAGGATATTTATATGGCATTATACCCGCAGCCGGGTTAACAGAGACAGTATATACATTTGGCATTGTGGTTAAAAAACAATCTGGTGTACGTGAAGATTCATCTGAAGAACTTGGAGAAGTTAGCAGTCCTCTTACTTTTTATACTATGACAGTAATAGGAGGTATTGATAGCGAAATTACTTGGATAACAGGTGCAACATTGCCTAATATTAATAACGGTGATATTAGTCGAATGACTATAGAAGCCATAACAGCATCTGGTGCAGAGTTACAATATAAAATAGCATCAATTAGCCCAACTGGTTCTAATGTAAATGGTATGCCGGATACAGTAAGTGGTAATAATAAATTACCACAAGGTTTAGAATTAATGGGTAGCGGTAATATTGTAGGTCAATGTAGTTTCCAAATGTTTGAAGTTGATACCGGAACAACTACGTTTGATGAAGAAATTGCTACAAGACGTAATATTGATCCAACAATATTTGATAGAACATATACATTTACAGTTAATGCATATAATAATGATGCGTTAATCTCAGTATTTAAAGAATTTACTTTATATGTAGAATTAACATATAAAGAACCATATCAAAGAGTTTATGTTAAATGTATGCCAGATCAAACAGATAGAGATCTTTTATTACAGTTAATTGATAATAACGATATTTTCCAAGATGATTTAATATATCGTCCTGATGATCCAAATTTTGGAGTTAGTGAAGATATTACATATGATCACGCATATGGTATTAAAGTTAGAGGACTTGCTGACTATGTTACAGCAATGCAATATAATCATTATCATAAAAAATTAATAGTAGGTTCGGTTAAAGTGGCACAGGCATTAGATTCCAGTAATAATGTAATATACGAAGTTGTTTATGCTGAAATAAAGGACGATTTAGTTAATAGTGATGGTGAAAGTATTGGATTAAGTGTTATTCGTACTCCTTTCTTAGAAGATTTCCTTCAAGAACCAAGTATTGACGCGGCAAAACGAGCATCAAGTACTGTTACTACTGCTGATACAACAGGTTTAACTTGTGATATTAGTTTTGAAAGAGATGTAACAGAAACTACAGACTCTGTTGCTGTTCTTGCAGATAATACAACTATATTAGCAGATGTAGGATTAGCAGATGATGATGATGGGTCTTCAATTACTATAGATCTTTCTGAAATTGATACTGTTTATCCTAATTCATTAGAAAACATGAGAACAAGAGTTATTGACAAAATGGGTCAATTTGCTAAAATATTACCAGATTGGATGAAATCAAAACAAACTGATGGACAGGTTCTTGGATTTACTCCAGCATGGGTAATTGCATATACCCCTCCAGGTAAAGGTGCTGAATTAAAATATAATATTGATACAAAATTTACTGGAAAATTAAACACTATAGATTTTTATGCGGATCGTTATACGCTTGATAATTCTCATACAGAATTTTGGGATACCTCAACATTAAAATGGCTTAGTGGTGATATGAGTACATTTGACAAATTTAGTAATCATAATAAAACATTTGTCGGCAATGTAGATTTTGCAACAGAATTAGGTTTTGCAGATATTCATAATGCAACTTTAGCTGAAGTAACCGCATTAGGTGGTTTTGATGGAACTAATACTATCACTAATGCAACAACAATGACAGGAAAAACTATATTATTCCAAAATCATAATAGTTATGGTGGAGATGATGGCTCAACACCGTCTTACGATGAAGCATTTACTAGAGAATACTTATTTGATAGTTCGTCTGAACTTATTCCAGGACCAGATCAAATACGTGAAGATTCATCAACTACTTATAACGAGCGAATGGCAATATATACAATCACAGTAGATGCGACAACTAATAGAATTTCATTAGCACTATCAACATTAACATCTGATGGTGATTATGTAGAAATACAAGATGGTACAAAGTATGGTGCATCATTATTATTCTTTCCAGAATTTGTAAGAAATGGGCAATTTTATGTGGAATGGACTTTCTTACAATTAAGTTTAACTGATGAAGCAACCAATTTTGATGGTGGATCTTGTAGATTTATTAATAATAAAGACACAAGAACAAATGATGATAGTAAAGATTCATATGTGTTATATCCGAAACATACTATTAGAGGAAATACGGACTATATAACATTATAGGATAAATATATTAAAGAACAGGATTAATTTAAATGGCTTCAAATATAAACCCAAATAATATCGACACTACATACCCGGTAGCAGGTCAAGATAACGATTCACAAGGATTTCGTGATAATTTCACGAATATTAAAACTAATTTTACAGAAGCTCAAACCGAACTTGGCGATTTGCAGAGTAAGGTAATTTTAAAATCAGCATTAACTGGTACTACATTAGATAATGATTTTGATGGTGCTATAGTTGCTGATGCTAAAATTCAAGGCTTTAGAGAAACTGTAAACGCTTTAGGTAGTGTAACTGGTGCTAATACTCTTAATTATAATTCAGGGCATTACCATACATTAACTACAACCGGTTCAGTTACTTTAGCTTTTTCAAACCTTCCAGCAACGGCCAATCATGCGTGGTTAAGGCTTGCTGTAACAGTTGGTAGTGTAGCACATACATTAACCTTACCTAGTGTTGTTTCACAAGGCACAGGTGGTATACAAGGTATATCAGGACAGGTTATTACTTTTGCCGCTACGGGTACATACATTTTTGAATTCACAACATCAGACGGTGGTACAACCGTTCATGTAGAAGAACTTACAAGACCAAGAGCAACATATACTAATCCAATATTATTGGCATCAAGTGAAGATTTAGCGGCCTCTGGTGCGGCTTCGCTCACAACAACGGCTAGTTTTTTCACAACTGCCGCAGGAGAAACCGCAACATTAGCGGCTGGCACAAATGGACAAATTAAAACCTTTATGATGGCTGGTGATAGTGGTAATATGGTAATTACGGTTACTAATGCTGGATGGAAAGCATCTGGTACAGGTACTATTACTTTTGATGATATTGGTGATGGTTGCACATTACAGTATGTTAATACAAAATGGTATTGCATTGGTGCTAATGGCGTAGCTTTCGGATAAAATTACTTGACAAAGGCTTCTACATGTTATATACTACATGTAGGAGTTTTTTTATGATTGAACAACCAGGGCCTGGGGCCGAACACCCATTATTAGAAACGCTAAAAGAGAAGACTATGGAAGAAATCCAGTCTACAATTAGTGAATTAAATAAAAAACTATCATTTGCGAGCCAAATCGGAAATGCAGATGTAGTTAATCAACTACAATTGATTTTAAATTCGTATCATGAAGCATATCGTGTAAAATTAGACGCAACAATAAAAAAAGGTAATGCTGATCAGTTTACAAATAAAATTGATATAAATTAATATGAATGTTAAATTACGTACTGTTGTTGGCTTTATAGCAGGCATATATTATAATGAAAGGTTGCATATGGCCAATTATATGCTTCGACTTGAGATTACTACCAATACTACTAATACCTATAATCAAAATATAGCATTAGACCGTATACATTTTTTTATAAATGAGATTGTAAATAGTTCCATTATTATTTCTTCTAATAGCCAGTTAAAACAAATAAGAGATTATGCCAAGGCTGGTTTAAATGTTATTGAACTTCCAATGGAACCATTTGATCAGGTTGTAAGTTTAGCTTTAATGCAAAAACTTAATTCTATATGCGAACAAAATGTAATAATTACAGAAATAGATCTAACAGGTAGTCTATCAGATGGTGTTTCGTATCAAACTAATTTAACTGATCCAAGAGGTGAATTTAGTAAAACTGGTTGGTGGAATGATCCAGAATTGAATTGGTATGATAGAAACATTTTAACTAGTAATAAAGAGAGCATAGTACGTTTAGATAAAAGACTTACCTGGCAAGAAGTACATCTTGCGTGGGAAGAAGATAAAAAACCAAGAGATCCTAAAAAGGATAATACTGTAGTTGTTGGTAAATTTAAAAAGAAAAAATGATTAAAGATAACTTAGGACAAATTATATTAGAGGAAGATGATTTAATGGATCGTTTAATGACTGATCCTAACAATCCAATTACACAAGGATTTACTAAAAATATTAATTTGGAACCCATTAAAGAACTTATAGACGAGTTACCAAATTTTACAGATTATAAATTATTAGGTATTGATGTAGAAACATTTGATAAAACAAATCAAACACAATGGTTAATGCCCGAAGAATATTATCAATTAGATATAGCACAATGGGTATTAGATCATTGTAAAACACAGGAAGAAATGCAAAGATGTGGGGAAGAACTACTTTTATTCCAAGAACGTGATCTATTTAATTTATTACGTTACTTAAAATACTTGGTTGATATTATGAAAAAGAATAATATAATATGGGGAGTAGGGAGAGGTAGTAGTGTATCAAGTTATGTGTTATACTTACTAAAAGTACACCAAGTAGATAGTCTCTATTATGATTTACCCATCGACGAATTTCTAAGATAAGTATGTATATTATAGGAGAAAGAAATGGCGAATAGAACATATAAAACTGCAAGAGGTAAAAGTATTAATATGAACGCGGTAATGTTACAAAATGAAAAGGTACGTTCCGTTGGAAATATGCATACTAATGCTCGTGGTGACAAAATTGATAGTCACGGCAATCCTATTGTCCGAGCTCAAGACGAAGTACAACAGTATTATGAAGATCAAAATAGTCCATCAGAAGCACCAGTGTTTGCTACTGCTGAAGATGCTCAAAAATATGAAGCAGAGCAAGTCGCTGAAGCAAAGAGAATTGAAGAAGAAGCGACTAAAATAGGATTAGAAGATGCAAATTCATCTGTTAACGAAGTTAAAGAAAAGGCAGTTCCAGCAAAAGCTACAAGTGGAATAGCCGGAGCAGTTGCTAAAGCAGGAGTTAAAAAATTATAATGTCACAAGAACTATTTAATATTTGTAAGTGTACAAAAGTTACACCAATCCATGATTGTATTATTATTAGTGATATGGAATTTGGGGAAAGATTAAGTAGTGGTGGTATTATATTACCTGTAGACGATGGCAAATCCGCAGGAATTCGACCACGATGGGGCAAGGTATATTCAATTGGTCCAGAACAAAATGATGTTAAAGTAGGACAATGGGTTTGTGTTGCACACGGTCGTTGGACTAGAGGAGCCACAATTGAAGATAACGAAGGTAACCAAAAAGTCTTGCGAAAAGTTGATAATGATGATATACTATTAGTTAGTGACGAAAAACCAGAAGATGCAACCATGAGTGGTGCATTACATGTTCAAGCCGGCATAAACTAGAGGTATATATGAAAGAACTTTGGACTGAAAAATATAGACCAACTGATATAGACAATTATGTATTTAGAGACGACATGCAACGTCAGCAGGTTGGTCAATGGATTAAAGATTGTACTATACCACATTTATTATTTTCCGGTGCACCTGGTACTGGAAAAACAACATTAGCTAAAATTTTAATATACCAACTAGGTATTGATGAGTATGATATATTAGAAATTAATGCAAGTCGTGAAAATAGTGTAGACACTATTAGAGAAAAAATTACTGGTTTTGTTGCGACAATGCCATTTGGTGATTTTAAAATTGTATTATTAGACGAAGCTGATTATATGACTCCAAACGGACAGGCCGCATTACGCGGTGTAATGGAAACATATCATGCTTCAGCAAGATTTATATTAACCTGTAATTATTCTAATAGAATTATTCCGGCATTACATAGTAGATGTCAAGGTTTTCATATTGAAAAAATTGATCATAATGAATTTACCGCACGAATTGCTAAAATATTATTAGAAGAAGAAATAAAGTTTGATTTAGATATTTTAGATTCGTATGTTAAAGCAACATATCCAGATTTACGTAAGTGTCTTAATTTAGTACAAATGAATTCAGGTACAGGTAATTTAGATAAACCACATGGTGATGAAGGTGGGTCTGCAGACTGGAAATTTGAAGTTGTTGATTTATTTAAATCGGGTAAAATACGTGAAGGTAGACAATTATTAGTTAAACATGCTAAACCGGAAGACATGGAAGATATGTTTCGTTGGATGTATGATAATATTGATTTGTTTGGTGACAATGATGAAAAGCGTGATGCCGCGATTGTAGTAATACGTAATGGATTGGTTAATAATAGTTTAGTGGCAGATGCTGAAATTAACCTTAGTGCAACAATGGTGGAGTTAACACAATTATGAGATACTTATTAGTTAGTTATATACGTAAACCCGATGGTCAATACGATGAAATATTGAGTGTTAGTACTAAAATTAAAAAGAATGATTGGGTAGATCAACGAGTCATTCTAGATTATAAAGAACAAAAAGTTCTCAAGGCCGCAGTTAATAACACGGTAGCCACTAAAGATTGGGAACAAGTTAGTTCATACTATGAGAAAAACTATCCAGAGGTTACTAAACGTCTTAAAGAAGAATGTGAGGCTTCTTGATAATGAAATTAATACTTTTTCTATTATTGATTTTTTGTTTCTTTAGCCACAGCCACGGAACTGAACATTCTTCATACACAAAGTTATCTGTTTCAAATCCAGTAGATGGTTCAGCCATTAGAAGCAATAATGGGGATGTTAGTATATCTATAGTTCTTGAACCCTCTCTTCGTTCCGGGCATAGAATTTTAATCACAATGGATGGAAAGGAGTTGTCCAATGGTTTAGGTCAAAGTGTTTCGCTAACAAATATTGATAGAGGTACACACACCGTAGGAGCAAGCGTTATCGATAGTTCTTCAAACGCAATAATTTCAGGCTCAAGCACGTTTTCAATTCTTCGTGCATCACAAAATTAGCAAAAAGGCATTAGGCTTCTTGATATAGTTCTAATACGTCGCCAATTAAATGATGTCGTTGTATATCCTTAGTATTAAATTTACATAAGCTAATTTCATTAATTGGTAATGAAGTAATTCTTGCTTCAAGATCTAATAATCCATTATTTGCACCATGTCGATCGGCTTGTTCAACATCACCGGTAACGACAATTTTACTATTGTGTCCAAGTCTAGTTAATAACATTTTCATTTGTCTTGGCGTTGCATTTTGCATTTCATCTGCAATAATCCAAGATTCTTTAAATGTTCTACCACGCATAAATGCTAATGGAGCAATTTCAATAAGTTCTTCAGCAACCATATGATTAATATCTCGTATTGAATAGTAATCACGTAGAACATCAAACAATGGTCTAACCCATGGTTCCATTTTTTGTTCTAGTGTACCTGGTAAGAAACCATGTTTTTCATCTTCAACACCAATTGCTGGGCGAGTTAAAATAATACGATCACACATATGATTTCTAAATGCTCTAACTGCCGCCTGCATTGCAAGGAAGGTTTTACCAGTTCCAGCTGGACCATAGCCAATTACTATTTCTTTTGTAGGATCTAGTAAGTCAAGTATGTATTTTTCTTGATTAAGACTTTTAGGTATTAGTTGGACATGTGTTTTTTGTATTGCCTTGTTGAAGTTTATTGAATTATTTTCTGATTGGTTCTTTTTTCTTGCTTTACGGTGTGCTTTTGACATATTTGCCTCCTTTTATTAGGTGGATAATAGTACTTACAACCTCGTCATCGTGGTTAATACGTACAGTGATTAAATGATTCAACTTGACTAAATAAAATCTGGATTTTTTCTGACTTTTAAATTCCACAAATTTTACTTCTAGATAAATACTACAATGGAAGATAATAAAACTATTGATTATTGGTCAGTCGCAAAAAACATTAAGGATATTTATATATCTGATGCTGTTATTGTTACTCTGCTTGATTTTGAAAGAGTTATAGATGAATTAGATGTGTATGCTTTTAAAAATTGGGAATTTGGAGAGTTAATTCAAGGTCCTGAAATTAATCGTTATACAGTAACTTGTACATTTTTATGGCCTAAAGAAATGATGCCCGACCCACGTGGTGCGAAACGTTTAATTCCTTTTGGCTGTACGGTGAAATATAAAAAAGAAACCATGAAGGTTCCAGTAAAAGTAAAAAACTATACAGATTTCCGCCCAGGGACAACAAAACCTAAATTAATTGAAAAGAAAATATGGCTAGTAGAAATTGAAATGCCCAAACATCTTATTAATGATATACGCACGGGTTCATATGAATTAGAAGATCAAGATATTGATCTTAATGATCTAGATCGATCTTATAGAAACGATTTAGAGAATGCACATGAGGTAGAACAAGATGCCTAACGAAGGTTTAGATTTTAAAGCACTTAAAGGTGTATTACAACCTACTTTACATATTGATGAATTTTCTAGTAAAATGGGTGGTGATGATGAGGTAGTTGTATTAAGTTTTTCTGTAACTAACGAAAATGCCGCAAAGGATTTAGTTAGTTGGTTTGAAAAAGGTTACGAGTTTATATTAGATGGTGATAGAAGTCCTGGCGAAATTGCCCCTAATACACATTTAGTATATGTTGAAGTTAAACGTCGTAATAGTCTTGTTGATAATATTGAAACATTACTTGATGATCTACAAACATTAAGTGAATACCAAATCAATGATTGGAAATTAAAATTTAAAGAAGAAAAATTTGATTATTCTAAAGACAGAATTCAGCATTTAGTACCATTAAGTCCTAAAGCATATAGATTTGCAAAAGACATGGGCATGAATGAAATGCGTAAACGTAGTGGGATAAAAGAAAAACTTTTATATCCAAAAGATAAGCAAGATTCAGCAATTAAAAATTATAAAGCCATAGCTGGACTATAATTTTTAATCCACTCACAATATAATCTTATATTTTTTCCATCTGTATCTTTTGCAGGATTCTGCATTGTATATCCAAAGAAATTAGCATAAAAAGTTAAACGTTCAAATGTCCACGGATAAAAGTTTATTTTTTCACATAATTCATCTTTATGATCGTATAATCCTGGATTACAACGCCAATATATAGTACTTTTTTCTTTTAAACAATTTACTACACTAGAAATTTGTTTTAAAATAGTTCTATCATTACCAAAATTAATTGATCCAAAACAAAATGCTATATCAAATAATTCAGTAGGTTTATAATCTTCTATTGTTGTTATAATATCAGCTTCTTGTCTTGCCGGGTCTATTCCAACTAAATTTTTAATTAATCCTTTAAAAGAATTCGTACCACAGCCAACATCTAATACGCGAGCTTCGGTAGGAATTTTTTGAATTACATGCAGACCGCTATATACATAATGTTCAATAGAAGATTGCCAATGATTGGCAAAATAATTATTTAGGAATGATTGGTTATGCATGATGATCGTTTAACTACTATTATAAAATATTCTAGTTCCATAGTCATACTTATCGCAATGGTGTTTCATACCTTAGGAATTACACCATGGAATAGTATTTTACAATTAATAGCCATTGCTGGTTGGACTTATGTTGGATTTAAATGGAAAGAAAAATCAATAATACTTAACTTTCTTCCACAAGTATTAATTATTATACCCGGATTAATATATCTATGGATATGGTCCCAGTAAATGTTTGATCTACCTAGACATATCTTTTTTACAGGTGCTCCAGGAAGTCGTTGGAGTGGTATTGCACAAACTTTAGAACAAATGCTAGGAATGAATACAACTGATCGTACTAAAGAACGTACATATACACATCATAGTTATAATGGACACATTGGTGCTTATTTTGGTAAAGAAATGGAATTTAATGCAGATCCTAAGATTATCGAAACTGCATATGAAGATCCCGAAGCAGGGTGTATGCTTATTAAAAGTCACCAATGGTGCGACTGGGTTGCAAGAATAAGAATATTATATCCTGATGTCTGGGTAATATTAGTTTATCGTCCAGATTTAGCTTGTCATACATGGTGGCACGAAGCCGGTGGATTTCAAATAGACTATCCAAATTATTCAGAATATAAAAATTCAGCAAATATGTTATATGCGATACAGGAAATAAATTCTAAGTTATTAGGAATCGGCTTGACACATGGCAGTAAATGGGAGCATTTTACTCCTACATGGATTGAAGAGAATTTTGGTTGTACAGATAACCTTATAAAAGAGGTTTTTCCTGACATTTTAGTAACCATAATTAAATAGTATGCAGTTTATTTGGATAAATAAAAGCAAATGTCAGAGCTTAAGATTTGATATTTAAACAAACATAACGTTATGGAGATAATAAAATGAATTCAAAACAGTTCGTAAAACAACTAGGACAAGATAATGACGCGTTGTTTACAGCTAGTGAGATGCAGGTTGATGCATTTTTTAAAGGTAAGCCTAAGAAAGATGAATTAATTGAACATTTTACTGGTAGAATGGTAAATGAACGTATGAACATGGTAGAAATTAGTGACAAAATTGCTAATCTTCCAGCCAATGCTGATCCTAAAGAAGCCCGTTTGTTAAGCAAACAGGTATTGGATGAAGCTAAACACTTTGACATGGTCAAAGAAGTTATTGAACACATTCAAGGTAGCCCGGTTAATGTAGAAGAAGCTATTGCTAGAGAAGAAGCTAATCCTACTGCAAAGGGTGCAGACCTTTTAGAAAAGTATGATGCCCAGAACAATCCAATTGCACTTGCACTTTATCAATTTATTGCTGAAGGTCGTGCTGAAGTAGTTTGGAATAAAATGGCAGAAGTTATAGATGATGATTATATTGCTAATCGTTATGCTAAAATTGCTAGAGATGAAGGTTTCCATAGTAAAATTGGTCGCAATCAGTTAGAAAAACTTTGCGAAAAACCATTTACTCAGGCTTGTGTGATGATTATGGCTAAACAGTTTCGTAAAGATTTGTTTGAAATTTCATGCATGAACACAACTGCTTTACCTGAAGCTAAGAAATTAGTGGAAGATGCATACGCTTAATAATTAATAGTATAGTAAGCAAATATAAAAGGGGCTTATTAGTCCCTTTTTTAATGAGTAAAATATGAGAGACGTTAATACAATACTTTATCCTTGTGGTTGTTATGGTAATTTTATAAATTATATTACTTTATATCTTGCCGGAAAAATTGATATAGAATTCCCTAAATTAAACGATCGTAAGGTATTTCATATGTTATATGAGAATAAAATGAAATACACTTTTTATGCTTATGAGCGTCAATCATTGATTTCGTGGGTTAATAATACTCCTAATTGCTATAATCAAGATTCAAAACAAGAATATGTAAATTTACTCATGCACGAACATGCGTGTTTCCCTACAAATGATCATACATGGTTATTTGATCATTCTATCATTGAAGCTTGGATTAGAGCATTAACTTTTTGTAGTCTTAATTTTAAAAGAACTCTTTTTATATATAATACCAGAGATTGTTATGCCTGGAGATTAAACAATGAATACTTTAAAATTAAACAATATGAGGATTGGAAAAAACATGGAATATCTGAAGAATGGGGCGATGCATGGTATGATGATGCTGATTTGGGGGAATATAAAGAATGTGAAAAAATAACAGGAATAGATAGAGCCCGGTGCCAATTAAATGTTGATATTCCAAAAGAAAATTTACAGCAATATAATGTAGAATCTGTTTATGATTTAAACCTTGGGCAATTACGTCATTTAATGAGTCAATATCTATATGATAAAACAATTCGTGATCATTTAACTAATCAGGAAATAGAAGTATTAAAGGATGAGTACCCTAATGTTTGTTTTGTAGATATTAGTGATTTTAGGGGTAATTTTGTAAGCACGTTAAAAAGGATTTGTAAGTATTTTAACATAAAAACAAAAAAGAAAGACGAAGAATTATATGAGATTAAAGAGTATTGGAGTAAATTACAAGATCATATGTATAAGGATATACTTATAGAAAATATAATATTTTCTTTAAAAAAGGATTATCCTTTTGATTGGTCAAGAGGTCCAAAATTAACATTTATAGATGAATTTATATTACAAAGGTATTTGAATGATATTGGAATAAACTTTAGCATGTGGAATGATGATCCGTTTCCAGTAAACACAGAACAACTTAAGAATTATATAACATGAATATAGCAATTACACAAAGAGAGTTAATTATTAGAAATGTACATTATGATTGTTTAGATCATAATTGGTATACATTATTAAAAAATCATAAGATTTTTGCTATACCAAATCAAGGATTATATAATTTAGATAACATAGACCTTTTGATTTTTGGTGGTGGTAATAATAGTGAATTACGTAAAGAAACCGAAACCAAAACATTTAAGGCGGCAATAGAAAAGGATATACCTATTATTGGTATTTGTCATGGTGCTTTTGTTTTAAATTTATTACATGGTGGCGATATATTTGAAGATATTGATGATCATCATGGTGTTGAACACGAAGTTGAATTAGAGGGTGAATGGCAAATGGTTAATAGTTTTCATACAGTAGGTATTGCTACTCTGGCTGAAGAACTGGTTGCAATCGCTAAAGATAGAGAGTATAATATAGAAGCATTTAAGCATAAAGAAAAACGTATATGGGGTATAGTCTGGCATCCTGAACGAATGGATAAACCGATACTTCCAAAAGAGATTAAGGAGTTATTAAATAGTGCGTAAAAAAATGTTAATATTAACAGGACCACAAGGTGCAGGGAATCACTTGTGGAGTAAAATTTTTAGTTTACATCCTGAAGTATTTGGCTGGAAAACACTATTAGATAATTATTGGGAAGCCCATCGCTTTCATGAACCTTTTTGCAAATGTTGGAAAAATTATAATTTATTACACGAATTTGATTGGAGTCAAAGTGACTATTTTTTTACTAGTATTAGTGCACCGCTAGGTATTTTTAATTACGACAAGAACCCAATTTGGAATCCTGATATAATTGGATTTGCTAAAACTCTTAAAGAATTAGATATTGATGTAGACTTTGCAATAATAGGTCGCGATCAAAATATTTTACAATACCAACAAAAAAGAATTAGAGGTGGTTCAACATTACCGATATTTTTAGATCAATTAGAAAAAATTTGTACTAATTATAATCCAAAATTTTTATCTTATGAACTTTTATACCTTTATAAAGCAGAATATTTAAGAAGTTTAAATTTTAATATTCCAGTTGCCTATGATAGTATGCACATTGATAAAATTCTAGATAATGATGCTAATACCAAATATATTCATGGTATACCAATTAATCCATTAGATGATGGTAACAAATTAGGGATAGTATTTAAGGAGAATCCGCTTGAAAATTAAGAAGACTAAACAAGCTGATAAAAGAATTTTTAATAAATGGAAAAGAGGAACTTTATTAATTGTTACAGGACCGCAAGGATCAGGTAATCATTTATTTTCTCGAATACTTAGTTTACATCCCGATGTTACTGGTTGGGATAGTTTACTTGAAGAATATTGGGTACCAAGCGACTTAGAACCACTGGCACCGTATTGGGTAGAACCAGACAGTCTACCTTTTAATTATTTTGGAGAGGGTGGATACTTTTTAGCTAACGTAAGTTGTCCTTTTTTCTATGATGGTAAACGATATATTCCTAAAATAAAAGAGTTAGCTGAAAGAGCACAATTATTTAGACTTAAAGTTGTTATTGCAATTATAGTTAGAGATCAAAACATTAATGAACAACAACAATTAAGAGTGCGTGGTGAAGTTACCCTTCCAATTGCACAGAATTATTATTATAAAAATCTTATGGATGATTTTGAAGTACATTATTTAGACTATGAGGCATTTTTCCTACATAAGGAACATTATTTGAAATGGGTTGGTAAAACATTAAATTTTCCTGTCGATTATGACAATAAAGATATAATGAAATTTATTACCGAAGATTCAAATAAAAAGTATGTTAATTATGTAGAAGAACATTGGTTAGATAAAGATGTTTGGAATGGCATTAAGTCAAAAAAAGAGCGAGGATTAGAATAATGGAAAACAAATTAGAATCATTAAGTGATATTGGGAATGTTGATGAATTTATCTTTGATAAAAATGATATTGAAGAATGGATAGATAATTTTTTAAGTGTACCACACAAGGCATTTGCAGACATGCCGCCGTGTCCGTATGCTAAAAAGGCCTGGATGGATAAGAAAGTTCAAGTTGAAATATCAACTTCAAGAGATCTTGATGATGATATTAAGAAAACTCTTGCAAATTTTCCAGTGGATAAAGACATAATTGTGTTTTTACTAGATCCTAGAGAAATTTCACCTGAGGGATTAGAAGTTGTAAGCAAAACATATTCTACCGATAAATGGTTGCTTATGGAGGATCACCCAGAGGGGTATGAAGAAGTTCATGATCTTTGTTTGAATAATGGCAAATATGCTATTATTTTTTGTAATCGTAGAGAAATACTTGAAAACGCAAGAGAGGAACTTAAAAAAACACATTACTACGATAAATTTGATCCTGAATATAAAGAGGAAGTCTGGTCACGTTGAAAACTTGGATTGAACATCAATGGGGCAAAATTCAACATACTTGTCATATTAGTAGTTTACAAAGAGCAGAAATAGAGCCCGGCGAAGAAGATCATGCATTAAGTTTAGGATTTATAAGTGCTGATGATGATAAAGATTATTGGTATAACTGCCGTAGCACCAGAGTACGACTTAAGAAAAATGCTCGCAAATATAAAGGTAAATTAACTGGAATAGTATGTAAACCTATTTTAAACGGTTTACGGATTATGGAAACAAAACGAATTTATAAAGAATGGATTGATCGAAAAGGTTTTGCCGCTTATGAGGGAGATGATGAATTTTTACCGTGTGACACTTGTATCATGTATTACTTAGAAGATGAACTTGTAGCATATAGTAAGATACGTCTACATAATAAAAGTGCTGAATTATTAGTTAATGCAGGTACTATTCCCAAAATTGCTATGGATACTTTAAAATATGAATTGTATTGGCTTAGACAACAAGGAAAAGAATATTGTTACTTTGGACAGGGTTATGAACATTGTAGTTTTTGGAAGGCTGACCAAAGTACATTTCAATGGTGGGACGGTAATAAGTGGTCACGTAATCTAGAAGAATTTAAATCTTTATGCGATAGAGATACTAAAATAGTTTTTGAAAGTTCTTAGATTGCCCAGAATTCGTCTAATAAATTATATAATTCAAGAGAATTTTCTGGAAATTCATTTAAACCTTCACATTTAATTAGATATCCTAGTTCTAAGAAACGTGATTGAATTATACTTTCTTCTAACCATGTTAATTCGCTCCATTCAAACATTTCTTTATTCATTGTTGATTCAATTATTATATCTAATAAATCTGATTTTTCTTTAATGAATAATGCATAGTTAGTTTGGAGATCCTGTTTATTTGTTAAGGTTAAATCACAATAATCATGTATTTTTAATAATACAGTAGTAAAATCGTTGACACAATCTTCCCAGGTGAATTTAATACTATCAGGTAATTCTTCTCCGGTATTAATTTGTTCTTTTAATGCATTATAATAAAATATACTATACCATTCTCTAAGTTCCCATTTTTGTAGTTGATTTACATCGGTATAAAGAGAATTCCATTGTTGTATATCTTTAATTGTTAATTCATCAACTTCAATAAGTGATGCGGCATTATCACTCAATTGCCAGGTATAATAATCATGATATAAGTGTCGACAATACCAATTACTTAATAAACTAATTTCTGCATCTTTTATACTTTTATAATCATTAGTTTCTATAAGAATTATACGATTATTTTCTGTTTCACGAGTCATAATTTCTGATATAATTACATTTGGAGTTGTAGAAGTACTAAACAAATATTTGGGTATTTTAAGAAGATTTTCAGGATTTTTTAAAGCAACATGTTCTTTACTTAATTTTCTAAGCAAATGGTCAAAAGTATTACCAAATGTTTTAGGAACATATATGTTATAATTTTCCATATAGATATTTATCGGCCTGAAGAATAATACGATAATTAGTTATAGTAATGAAAATATTAATAATGGGTTTACCGGGTAGCGGTAAAACAGCCTTAGCAGAAAAATTACAAGAAAAACTTAAATGCGTATGGTTTAATGGTGATGAAATCAGAGATCATATTAATAAAGATTTAAGATTTACAGCTAGTGATCGTTATGAACAAGCAAGACGTATGGGTAGATTATGCGATATTGTATTAAGAGCCGATCCTTATGTAATCGCTGATTTTATATGTCCGACAGATAAAACTAGAAATCTTTTTAATCCAGATTTTACAATTTGGGTGAATACCACTACTACAAGCGTATATCCTGATACTGATAGAGTATTTGTTAATCCATCAGTTTATAATATTAGAATTGATAATTGGGATTATGATATAAATGATATTACAAAGGGTATTATAAAATATGTCAGGTAGATTACAATCTTTTGGATGTAGTTTTTTCTTTGGCACAGACTTAGGTGATGAAAATACTGGTGTCAAAGAGGAAGGTGCTAAAACAACAAATCGTGCCGCAAGTAAAAAAACTTGGCCAGCTATTATAGCAAGAAATCTTGGTTTACGTTATGAATGTTATGCATGGCCTGGCATTGGTAATGATCAAATTGCAAAATCTATTTACGCGAATGTAAAAGAAAGTTCTGTAGTTTTAATAAATTGGACCTATATTGACAGATTTGATTATATAAATTCTTTATCAGAACCAGCCAATGAAGAATTAACAATATGCCCTGGAGACAATGATTCCACAGCTCGGGTCTATTATGATAACTTCCATAGTGAAAGACAAGATAAATGGCGCAGTTTACAATCAATTTATAGTACACATCAATATTTAAAAAGTCATAACATTAAATTTATTTCTACATATATGGATCATTTATTATTTGATACTAGATTTCATTCTCCACCATACATTAGAAATTTACAAAACCAATTAAAAGACGAATTACATAGATTTGCTAGGTATAACTTTCTTGAATGGGCTGAGAAGAAAAATTTTGAAATTAGTGCTAACCATCACCCACTACACGAAGCACACGAACGGGCCGCTGAGATATGGATGATGAAAGTTAATGATTTGCATGAAGAATATATCATTAAAGACGCAGAGAATGACGATAAATAATAAACACGGTATATAATTATGGATTTTAATTTTAAATTTACAAAATCAAAAGTTGAAGCACTACTTCCTGATAATAACCATGCCGATGAATGGTTTGAATTAATGAAAGATATACTACCTAAATATAAAATAAATACCGTCGATCGAGTAGCTGGATTTATCGCTCAATGTTCACACGAATCAAGACAATTTACTGTATTAGAAGAAAATTTAAATTATAGTGCAAGTGCTCTAAATTTAATATTTCCAAAATACTTTAAAAAAATTAGTAGAGATGCAGATGATTATCATCGCGATCCAGAAGCCATTGCTAATGTAATATATGCTAATAGAATGGGTAATGGTAATACTAATAGTGGCGAAGGTTGGAAATTTAGAGGTCGTGGTGTTATCCAACTTACAGGTAAAAATAATTATACAGCATTTGCTGAAAATATTGATAAAAGTTTAAATAACACTATTGATTATATAAAATCTAGAAAGGGTGCCTTAGAATCAGCATGTTGGTATTGGAATTCAAGAAATCTCAATGATACTGCTGACGACAAAGATATAATAAGAATGACTAAAAAGATTAATGGTGGTACTATTGGTTTAGAAGATAGAAAACATCATTGGGAAGAAGCATTAGCAATACTAAGCGATGATACAGAAGCTAAGGCCCGTCTTAAATATGAAACAGTAAGATTAGGGAGTAGCGGAGACACCGTTAAAGCAGTACAAAAAGAATTAGGAATTTCAGCAGATGGAATTTTTGGACCCGGTACTGAAATGGCTGTTAAAAAATGGCAAAATAATAATGATTTACTGGCTGATGGAATAGTTGGTCCGCAATCATTAAAGAAAATGTTAGGATAAGTTATGGGAATTTTTACTTCTATTAAAATTGGAATATTAATAGCCGTGCTCGCTTTATGTGCTGGTGGTTATTTTTATGTAAAGAATTTACAGGCTAGTTTAGATACAGCGAAAATGGAAATTGCAGGACTAAACATGGCTGTTCAACTCAATGAAGAAACTGTTAAAAGTTTACAAAATGATAATAAAAAATTACAAGTAGAAAATAAGAAACTTAATGAAAAGTTTGCAGAAATAAGAGCACAAAATCAGGTTTTAGCTGATAAATTAGAAAGGCATGATATTGGATTACTTGGTTCTGCAAAACCCAAATTAGTAGAAAAAATAATCGATAATGCGAGTAAAAAAGCCGGAAGATGTTTTGAATTATTATCCGGTGCTAAATTAACGGAGAAAGAGAAAAATGCTACAACAGGCAAGAAATTTAATTCTGAGTGTCCTTGGTTGTTTGATGATCTTAATGTTGCTCAATAGTTGTGCTTCTATTAGAGAAATAAAGGTTTCTTCAAAACCAATCGAAAAACCAACGCTCGAATTACCCAAAGCTGATGAATTAAATATGCGTGAGGTAGATTGGGTACTTATTACTGAGAAGAATTATCAAGAAATATTTAATTCGATACGCAGAACAGGTAGACCAATTGTGCTCTTTGGACTTACAGATAAGGGTTACTCTAACCTAGGCCTTAATTTAAGCGATATAAGGGCTCTAATTCAACAACAGCAAACAATAATAGCCGCATATGAGTCTTACTATAAGAATGCCGACGAAGCGTTAGATGACGCAAATAAGACGCTCGCAGAACCAAAGGCTGAATATCCATTATTAGAAAAATTCTTTGGACCACTGAAAAAAGACGAAGAAGAATAAATACAATACAACGAGAGAATTTATATGTTATTAAGTGATATATGTAATGAGCTTACCTTAGCCGAATTAAAAGAAAAAAGCAAAAAAGAGCCGACTAAAGAGCCGACTAAAGAGCCAGGTAAATCAAAACTTGATAGATCAAAGCTAGATGCTAAAACTAAATTAGCTTTACGTAAAGCTGTTATTTCAACTCCAGTAGCAAAAGGTGATCCAATGGCGGCATTATTAACGCAAGTTGGTGGACTTACTGATAAAGTTGATGGTAATACAGATTCAAACGATCTGGAACAAGAAGAAATAATTCACAATCAAGAAATGCTTCAAAAACACGAAGAACAATTAAATCATATAGATAGAGCTGTTCATAAAGCAAATGACGAAGTAGCACAATTAAAAGACCAGGTCAATAAATTACTTCGCAACAGATAATTTATGGACGCGAACAACCTCCCAGATTTATCACAATTATCGTTCCAGCTTGGCGATCTGATCATGCCATGGCTAATGGTACTTTTTTCATTAATAGTTATTGTTTGGGTTAAAAATGTCGTTGAATCTGTTGTAAGAGGGCTGTTATTCCAGTTTGATAAATCTTTTAATGAAGGTGATCATGTTATATTAGATAATGAGCCTGCTACTATAATTAAAATTGGATTATCTAACACCGTATTTGGTGTATATAGTGATCGTGGGTATACTTGGCGTTATGTACCCAATGAAATGATCGCAAGATTAAAATTAGAAAAAGTTATTGATAAGAATCTACACCCAGATTCAGTTGAAGAACAGGGCGCAAGAATACAGCGATTAATTGATGCCGCACAAGATGATAGTATTTCAAAAAATAAAACCGCGTCCGTACGTAATGCTAAAGCGATTGAGGAATTAAAGAACGGTAATCAAACAAAAAAAATAGGTAAATAGAGTTAAATGAGGAATTAAGAAGATATGAGTATAACAGGAAAAGTAAAATGGTTCAATTCTACCAAAGGTTTTGGTTTTATTGAAAGAGACGACAAAGAAAAAGATGTATTTGTACACTCTTCAGCAGTTAGAGACGCAGGTTTAGAACTAAATGAAGGTGACGTAATAACTTTTGAAATTACTGAAACACAAAAAGGTAATTCAGCAATTAATTTACAAAAAAATTAATAAGGAGTTAAATTAGGAGTAAAACTAATGGCATTAACATTATCAGCAAGTAGCCCAAATCAAAGCGGAACAACCAGACCAGCAACACCAAGAGATTGCAACGGAATTGCACATGCAACCCGTGACGGTGGTACTGCCAGTCAAACAAAGGCAGATAGAGTAATTACTAAACTTGCCTGGGCACATTATGTACAGGATTGGAAATTAGGTACATCAGATTCATCTGCTCCAACAACATTTCCAGTATCGGGTAGTGGAATAACATATTCAGGCGATTAATTATGGTAGATAAAATAGAGACAATTAAGAAAAAAGTTACTTTAGATTTAGAAGTTGATGCGACAGTAGTGGGTCCAAACCCTTATATAAAACTAATACAATTAGCTCATGCATTTGATCGTTGGCGTGTATTTCCAAGAATGTTTATTACAGTATACATTTTTTTATTATATAAAGTTGTAATA
>Ga0209403_10002111_pt1 | contig 24286 bp, 19 predicted proteins | sample ArcticOcean_MG_C_8_FD_187440 | JGI IMG/M metagenome (GOLD analysis project Ga0209403, IMG submission 187440) | Marine microbial communities from western Arctic Ocean - ArcticOcean_MG_CB11_86 (SPAdes) (version 2) | ecosystem: Environmental > Aquatic > Marine > Oceanic | place: Arctic Ocean... | reverse complement strand
TTTTCCCATGCAACGCTCTTATACTTGGGGAATAGTGACATCTCTTCTTGCCGTCGATATCGGCAACACGAACATCACGATCGGCGCCTTTGACGATCAGGAACTGACCGCCACGTGGCGATTGGCAACCCGCGAAACTCGCACGATCGACGAGCACGCATGGGCACTTCAAGGCGTGCTGCGTTCGAAGAATGTCGAACCGAATTCGTTTGACGCTGTTGTCATCTGCTCGGTAGTTCCACCGCTCACCGAAACCTACGTCGAAGCTCTTACAGCGCTCACAGCTGTCGAGCCTCTGGTCATCGGCCCGGGAGTTCGAACGGGAATCCGAATTCACTACGACCGAACTCAGGACGTCGGATCTGACCGTATTGTGGACGCGGTAGCGGCTCATCAGCTTTACGGAGGGCCGATCGTCGTCGTAGATATCGGTACCGCCACGGTTTTTGACGCCATTACGGCCGATGGCGACTATATAGGTGGGGCTATCGCGCCGGGTATGGAAATTGCTGCCGATGCCATGTTCCGCAATACCTCGCAACTACGCCGTGTCGAGCTGGTCGCACCCGATCGTGTAATCGGCAGAAGCACCGTTGCATCGATGCAATCAGGTTTCGTATTCGGCTTTGCTGAACTTATCGAAGGCATGCTGGTGCGATTCAAGGCTGAACTCCACCCGGAGGCTCCCGACGATGTGACGGTCGTTGCAACGGGTGGGCTCTCCAACTTAATGGCACAACACACTGAATCATTCAATCACGTGAATCCTGAACTGACTCTGATCGGTCTTCGTATGGTTCACGAGATGAACAATATCTAGAATTAGACTGGTTATCTGCCATGTCGCCTGCCAACAGCTCAATCCAACCCACTCCACATCCCCCGCTCGAGGGCAAGACTGTGGTTCTTGGCGTCACCGGGTCAATCGCCGCCTACAAAGCAGCGGATATCGCGAGCAAGCTCGTGCAAGCTGGGGCGTTTGTCGACGTAATCATGACGACCTCGGCAGCTGAGTTTGTCGGGGCATCCACTTTCGAGGCCCTCACCCACCGGCCGGTAACCACCGATCTCTGGGCAGCGCACTCGGAGTTGAGTATCGACCACGTAGCGCTCGCTCTACGAGCAGATTGCGTGTTGATCGCTCCCGCGACTGCAAACACGATCGCCAAGATGGCGCTGGGCATCACTGATGATCCGTTGACCGCTACCGTGCTGGCAACGGACGCTCCGGTAATAGTTGCACCAGCAATGGACGCCGATATGTTTGCCAGTCCTTCAACACAGCGAAATGTGACCACGCTCGAAGGCGACGGCGTTATCGTCGCTGGCCCCGAAGACGGTCGGTTGGCCTCCGGCTTGATCGGAAAAGGTCGGCTCGTCGACACTCCAACGCTGGTCGGACTTGTTCGTCAGGCAGTGGGTCGTGACGGCGACTACGCCGGTAGGCACGTTATCGTCTCGGCTGGTGGCACAAGACAACCGATAGATCCCGTTCGATTCATCTCAAATCGCTCGACCGGAAAAATGGGATACGCAATCGCCGAGGCAGCCCGTGACAGGGGCGCCACGGTAACCCTGGTTACTGCGGCCAGCCTGCCGAATCCGGCGGGGATAAACGTGGTGAAGGCCGCTACTGTCGACAAGATGCGAGATGCGATTGTCCCGGCGTCTGGCGATGCTGACCTGCTGATCATGGCGGCAGCGATATCCGACTACACACCGGCGCAGGTTTCCGATCAGAAGATCAAAAAGAAGGAATCGGGTGGAATGTCGCTCGAACTGACGAAGGTCGAGGATTTCATGCCGCTCGCCCAGGGCCGAAAGCTGGTGAAGGTTGCATTTGCTGCCGAAACAAGCGATCTTGTGCAGAACGCACAGGCTAAAGCCGCTCCTAAAGGCGCAGCGTTCGTGGTGGCAAACGACGTTAGCGAACCCGGAAGTGGTTTTGGGACTGACACGAACAGGGTCACTTTCGTCGATTCAGACGGCAGTACCGACCCGCAACCTTTGATGGACAAGCTCGATGTTGGTCACGCGATTCTCGACCGGGCATTGCCGTTGCTCTCGAAGCAATAGACTCTCCAAATCAAGCGCGGCTTTCGCATCGAGTCCATTCGTCATAGTTTCGCCGGGTCCAGATCGACTCAATTGCCATTATAATATGGTCATTAAATATCGACACAGCTAGTCCCCCCCAACCTAATTGCGGATCGAGGTGCAAACATGAGGCTTTACTGGAAAGAAAAGAAACGCGGGTTTGATCTCATCGTCGAGAACGAGGATGGCGATGCGTTCTCTGTTGGCGGCGTACGAGACACGAAACGTGGCCTCGAGGCCCTCGCAAAAACCACTGGCTATGACCCGGGTCGTGCGGTCAAGGGAATCGGATCTGTCGAAGAAGGGCGAACTTTCGTCGAACAGTTCGAGCCGTGGCGCGAGTTCTTCCCCGGCACTCCGCTTTCACTCGAACCCGACATCGTTCCGCTGGAACAATAGGCCGCTAGAACAATAGTCAACAAGTTACCCGCCGATTCATGAAAACTATCGATCAGTCGATATTAGACGCTCTCGCCGAGTACGATTCGGCCACGGTCCAGAACGCCGGAATTCTCGTTCGTGGGTACGTCCACGAAGATGACGATTACACCGACCCGAGCATCCGTGAATACATATCACCGGGTGCGAAACCGGCGGTCGGGTACGCCCTGACTTCGACGTGGCTTCCGCTGAACGAACCAGCTGAAAACCCAGCTGAAAATAACGTTGACCGAATCGACTACTTCGACTCGATAGCCCGTGCGAACGTTCCGGTCATCGTGGTTCAGCAAGATGTAGATAAGCCTTCGAGGCGCGGCGCTATCATCGGGGACGGGATGGCGTATCAGATGAAAGCTCTCGGGGCGGTTGGCGCGCTGATCGACGGCAACGTGCGTGACGTGCCGGGAATCGCAGAGGCGGGTCTGCCGCTATGGGCAACCGGGCGAGTTCCCGGGCATGGTCCGTTCAATATGCTTGAGCACGATATTCCTGTGATCGTGGCCAGTCTGCGAATAGCACCGGGAGACATCCTCGTTTGTGATGCTGACGGTGCGACGCGAGTGCCAGTTGATGAAGCCGCTGACGTCGTAAAGATGTGCGCCGAAGTCCGCGCCAAAGAGGGTGCACTACACCGCTACTCCTCAGTTACAGATTTCACCATCGACAAGTGGGAAGCCTGGAAGTCGGAGAATTAGGAACACAATTCCCTGCGGCTCCTAGCATCCCGCCAACACACGATTCCCCGAGCGCAGCGAAGCGGAGCCGAGGGACCTGGCGGCGGGGTCGCGTAGCGCTAGTTGCCTAACTCAAACAACTTCCGCTGCCAAACGTGCCGACCCACCCTCTAACTCCTTCCCAGCCTGGGAGGGAGAACCAAGTTGTAAACTCGCTACTTCTTTTCAGGTGCCTCAGCTGGTTCGATTTGGGCTGTATAGCGCCAATCGGGTGAGGGCTCGCCTTTTACGAAACTGATCGTCTCAGCACCACCAGCGGCGGCAACATCGTCGATCACGAGTCGTAGATCAGATTCACCCGATTCATCTGCTTCGAGCACGAGACTCAGCAGCTCACGATTAAGGCTCACTCCGCTCTCACTCTTGGCTTTGCGGATAGCCGAAATCGCGTCACATGCAGCGGGGAACGATCCGGCGATTTCTGGAGCAGCAATTGCATCCAGTTCTTCGACCGTCGGCCACGGTGCCTTGTGAATCGATGGCTCTCCCGTTTCCTCGGCAAATACCCAGCTCCACACCTCGTCGGTGATGGTCGGTACAACCGGAGCGAACAGTCGCAGCACAACGTTTAATCCGAGTCGCAGTGTGGCCACGGCCGATGCCCTGCCCTCAGGGTCGGCTTCTGAGCGAGATCGCCTTTTAAGCAGCTCAATGTAGTTGTCGGTGAACGCCCCCCAGAAGAATTTTTCTGTCTCTTGAAGTGCCACCGAGAACTCGAACTTCTCAAATGCCTGCGTCGCTAGTCGCACTACTTCCTTCAACTCGGCAATGAACGCGCGGTCGAGTTCGTTGGTAATCGGTCCCTCGTCGGCGGTCTGGGCGAGTACGAACTTTCCGGCGTTGTAGAGCTTCGTAACCAGCTTGCCGCCGATCTTGAAAATCGCTTCGTCGTGCGTCGCGTCCACGCCCAGCTTGAACGACGCCGACCAGTAGCGAACTGCGTCAGCGCCGAACCTGTCGAGCGTGTCGACTGGTGTGACGGCATTGCCCTTAGATTTCGACATCTTCTTGCGGTCGGGGTCGAGTACCCAGCCCGAGAGGTTGATGTTGTGCCACGGTACAGACTCCTGATGCAGCATGGCCTTGGCGATCGTGTAGAAAGCCCACGTCCGGATGATGTCGTGACCCTGCGGACGAACATCCATCGGGAACAACTTGTTCATCTGGTCGTCTTCATCGCCCCAGCGCGCCACTGTTTGCGGACTCAGAGACGAAGTAAACCACGTGTCAAAAATGTCGGGCTCACCCGCGAAACCACCGGCAACGCCGCGCTGATCCTCGCTGTAGCCCGGTGCCGCAACAGACTCCGGGTCGACCGGCAGCATGTCTGGCGTTGCAATGATCACCTTGTCGTACTGCGGCTCGCCCTGATCGTCGAGCGGGTACCAGACCGGAATCGGCACACCGAAGTAACGCTGACGAGAAATACACCAATCGACGTTCAGGTTTTCGGTCCAGTTCTCGAATCGCTTGCGCATGAACTCGGGGTGCCACGTGATCTTACGCCCCATCTCGATCATCTGATCTGTCTTATCGAGCATGCTCACAAACCACTGGCGTGTGGTCAGGTATTCGAGCGGGCTGTCGCCCTTCTCGTAGTAGCGAACGGGGTGTTGAATTTGCTTCGGCTCTCCCTGCAAAGGTGCCCCGTTTCCGGTTGCAGAATTCTCAGGATCTTGCATCAGCTCAACGACGATAGCTTTCGCCGAGGGCGAGCGCTTTCCGACCATCAATTGGTAGTTCTCGTTCGCCTTTTCGGGTTTTAGGCTCTCCCAGCCGTCATCTCCACCAAACGAATGATCAAGAATCCTACCGTTGCGGCCAAGGATCTGGCGCAGCTCAAGTCCTTCCTCGCGCCACCACGCCACGTCGGTCTGGTCACCGAACGTACAGACCATCAAAATTCCCGTTCCCTTTTCGGGATCGGCTTCAGTGCTCGGAAAGATCGGAACCTTGGCAAAGAGACCCGGAGTAATGGCGTGTTTACCGAACAGACCTTTGAATCTTTCATCGTTAGGGTGCGCTGTTATTCCAACGCAGGCGGCCATCAACTCGGGCCGGGTGGTCGAGATCACAAAGCTCTTGACTGGAGCGTCCTCTTCGAACACGCCAAACTCGATGTCGTGGTACGCCCCGCCCTTCTCGCGATCTTCAACCTCGGCCTGTGCGACCGCGGTCTGGAAGTCGACGTCCCACATGGTGGGGGCCTCGAGTTGGTATACGTGTCCTTTTTCATGAAGATCCAAAAAGCTGCGCTGGGCGATTCGGCGGCTCTTATCGTCGATCGTTGCGTACTCGTCGCTCCAATCGATCGAGTAGCCCATGCGGTTGAACGTGTCTTTGAACGCTACTTCGTCGAGTTCGGTAACGACCCGGCACAGGTCGATAAAGTTCTGGCGGTTGATTACAAGCTGCTGGTTCTTCTTCAGTCCCAACTCAGCCCGTCTTGCCTCAACGTCGAGATTTTCGATGAACGGAACATTTCGTTCAGCACGAACTGAGAAGTAGTTCTGCACTCGGCGTTCGGTGGGCAGGCCGTTGTCGTCCCAGCCCATCGGATACGCAACGTTCCATCCGGACATGCGCTTGTATCGAGCGATGAGGTCCTGGTGCGTGTACGAAAATATGTGGCCGATGTGTAGCGAACCGCTCACAGTTGGCGGCGGTGAGTCGATTACAAACGACTTCTCACGGGGGGCGTTAGGATCACGCTTTTCGACACCCAACTCGCTCCACCTATCGCGCCAGTGCAGCTCGCGCTCGTTGATATCAAAGCGCTTTGGAAGATCACCAAACTCTATAGACTTCACTTTTATAGTTCCTGTTCAGACCAACATCTAAAAATTAACCAGACGGTACTGAGGCAATTGTTTCTCGGCCAAAGACACGAAGTTTTATCGTTTCCGACAATAAAAAACCCATCCACATCAGAAGCTGCAAAAGCCTCATCAAAGGACGGGTTGACCGCGGTACCACCTTCATTGTTCACATCGGCCTCAGGGCCAATAGTGAACCACTCAAATGGTTGTAACGGAACCACCGGGTGAACTTAATAATCACGAAATCACGCGAGGTTCAGTTCACCAGCTCGGAGACGACTTCACGAATGCGAGGGTTCCGGTTCACACCAACCACCGGATCTCTTCGACCCTGCAAACTCGCTACTACTTCTCGTCGAAGCTGTTTTAATATCACAATCAGGCTAGCCGCTAGCCACAACTATTGCAATGCCAACTTTTGGCTTATGCCTTCGCCTTACGAGCTCGACGGGGGCGAGTTTGAATACGCATTTTGTCCGACTGAACAACCATGATACGGCGGGCATTGTTTTGCCGCATTCGTTCCAGTTTGGACAGCCCCTTACGAGTGTCGCTGGCAATTTTTGCAGGATCGGACCGTTCTATCCTCAGTTTGAACAACCAGTACGTGAAGGCGTCTTCAGCGGCCAGAGAATGCTCGTCCCGATGTCGCCAGCCTTCGCGTGCGGCATCCGTTCCGGACTCCACCTTGAAAACTTCCCAGAGCTGGTCACGCGTATTGCCATAGAGGGTCTCATACGCCAGCTCCAGCGATCGATCGCTCAGTTGACGCCCCGCTGCTACGCGTCGATGCGTGATCTCTTCTTCGACGGCAGCCAGAAGCGACTGTTCTACAGTCACGCCATAAAAGTACGAAAGGTGCGCCCTGAACTTATCGACGCCCACGGCGCGCATGAATTCCGGCTCTTCGAACCCGGCAAAGAGAACCGGCTCAGAAAGCCACTCCCATACGACCTCGTGTTCGATCTGAGAATCGCAGTCGCCAAGCAGTCGCTGTGCAAGGAGCCGCCAATCGAACGCCTCGCCACCTATGAGATAGTCGAGTTGCTCGCCTTCGAACTCTTCTTGTGCGAGGGGCCAATCAGCAATCGTCTCGAGCACAGCAAGCTTCCACTCATCGCCGACAGGGCTGATATCCGACTTGAGGCGTGATATCACGGCCTTTGCCTCTTCGGTCAAAGAGCCGGAATCGGATTCGGATTCTTGTTTTTCGTTGCTAACCACGGGAGTCATTGAATGCGTAGCGTTCTGATTTCGGGAGCGTCAGAAATGCCATCAGCTCCGCGTAATGAAAGGCGTTGATAACTCGATTTGATTCGACCCAACCCCTGATCGCTGTCCTCACACCGTATGACATGTTTTCAAACTGCCACGTTCGGTGGGAGTCCGTGCTCACTGCAAAGAATACACCCATATCTACCCCGAGCCGTACGTGCTCGGCGTTTAAATCTAGCCGATCGGGTGATGCATTTATCTCCATAACGGTGCCTGTGCGAACTGCGGCTTCTAGTATCGCCCCAACGTCCATCATTACCGGCGCTCGGCGCTCCGTGAGGCGCGCCGTGAGATGGCAGATCACATCGACGTGCGGGCTCTCCATCGCATCTATCACGCGCTGAGTCATGGTTGCCTCGTCTTGATCCATGCCTGAATGGATCGAAGCAATCACGATATCGAGATCGGCTAGAAGTTCATCGCTGTAATCGAGCGAGCCGTCTGGCTTGATATCCATTTCGGTGCCGGTCAGCAATCTCACACCAGCAGATTCTGCGAGCTCTCGAACAGCGTTGTTATGGGCGAGCAGCATGTCGGGCTTGAGGCCGTTGGCAACGGTGGCACTAGGTGAATGATCGGTGATGGCCAGATACTCAAACCCTTGCTCCGGCGTCATAGCTGCGGCGACCATATCTTCCATCGGGTAGCGACCATCGGACCAGTTCGTGTGGGAGTGAAGATCACCGCGGATGTCTTTGAGCATGATGATGCTCGATAAATCATGGTCGCTCGCGACCTCGATTTCGCCGGTGTCTTCACGCATCTCCGGTGGCACAAAGCCGAGTCCCAATCTGCTGTATACATCTTGTTCTGTATGCAATACGACCGGGGTTTCCGATTCTCCCGATTCGCTCGCCTCCAATAGGCCATCTTGCGATAGCACGAGCCCGCGTGCCTTCGCTAACTCTTCAAGTCGAGTGCCGTGAGATACAGAACCTGTGGCGTACACCAGCGCGCCCGTCCAGGCCTCATCGGTAACAACCTTTATCGAAAAAACCAGCCCCGACCGATCTGTATATGTGGCGCTACTTTCATCGTGACTCGAAATATCGTGAGTGTTAGAAAGCGTCGTAAACGCATCGACAACGGTTGCTCTGTCAGAATCGTATTTCACGGCGCAGACGATGTTGATATCACCCACAAGCTCGGCGGCGCGACGAACGCTCCCGGCCACTTGAATATGTGTGATCTGGGGACAGCGCTCCTCCAGTTCCGAGATAACAGTGGCAGCCATTTCCGTGGCAGGGCCAAGCCCGATTCGGGTGCCCTGATCGATCCGCATGTTTACGTGTCGAAGAATCGTTTGTGCGCCCTTTTTGCTGATTCTCGGCAGCGACTGGAACTCTCCCGATTCGATAGAAGCGGCTAAATGCTCAAACGTGCTGATTCCGAGTTGCTGGGCTGCGGTTACAGCGATTTTCGGTCCGATACCCGGAATCTGAACCAGTTCTAAAACACCGTCAGGAAGCTCCTCAAGAAGACGCTCCAGTAGTCGAAGACGGCCAGTTCGAACTAGCTCCTGGGTCTTTTCGACAATCGCATCCCCAAACCCCGGTATTTTACGAAGGCGGTCGGTATCGTCTGCGATATCAGCAATCGGGTACGGCAGGCTTTTTATCTGGTCGGACGCCTTCGAATGAGCGCGCACTTTGAACACGTTTTCGCCCTTCGCCTGCAACAACACGGCGACATCGGCGAACACTTTCGAAATGGCGTTGTTTTCCATGGGGACAGGATATCGCGTGGGTCCACGATCGCGCGTCGCCTTATCTCCGCCTCTGTTAGGAAGATGGTCGGGATGTGGCTCTTATTCCTTCTCCCAGGGGAGAAGGTTAGGTTGAGGGATAAAGTGAGAGATGCACCGAGTCTTGCAGTGCGAATGATCCCCTCATCTCGATCAAAAGGGAGAGATGCCGATAACTGGCGAATGTCCACGATCCCTCCGCGCTGGTCGGGACGAGGGTAGTGCTGGTAGTCAATCGAACGAGGTTCTGAATCAAGTTTAACATGACGACGTTTGGGAGCAGAATTACGACGTTGGAGGTGACTACCTTTACAGGCCAGCTACTCGCCCGACTGCTTTGCCTGCTTGCGTTGTGCTCGTTCAATCTTGCGTCGTTCAGAGCGGGTGAGTTTACGTCCATCCGGAGTGTGCGTTGGCACCTGGGCAAGACTTGTTCCACCTGCCTGCCCTCCGTGTCCAGAATTGACGCTGGCCATCACAGATTTCTGGTTGGCGATGGCGTTTGCCCTCTGCGTCGATACGTCTGCATCGACTTTGGTGGCATTGACTTCGACCTTTTGTGTTGGTGGAGGCTGTTGGCTCAGAGCAACACGGAAGATAGTCCTCGCTATGGTCGACTTTATCGTCACATCCAGCGCCGTGAACATCTGGAATGCATTCCGCTTGTACGCAACCAGCGGGTCGCGCTGTCCTGCCGCCTCGAGACCGATTCCCTGTCGCATGTTGTCCATCGACGTCAGGTGCTCAACCCAGTGTTCGTCGATTGTCCGCAGCATGATCGTGCGCTCGAGTTTATTTAGCAGATCACCACCGAACTCCAGCGTTCGCTTGTCATAGATGGTCTCAACCACATCAACAAACGCCTGTTCCGCTTCCTCAGGACGCATCTCCCAGACATCGTCCTTGGCCGGGAATCCCTCGGTAGTGGGGAAAACCGTCAGCAGCTCTCGGTAAAGGCCGTCAACATCGTAGTTTTCGTTTTCACCGGCGATTCGCTCCAGGACTATCAACCGGACCTCTTCTTCAAGATATTCGGTGATGGTCGGACGCAAATCCTCCCCATCGATGACCGTGTCTCGAAGCTGATAAATGATGTCACGCTGCGTGTTTACGACGTCGTCGTAGTCGACCAGATACTTCCGAATCTCGAAGTTCTGTGCCTCGACCTTCGTCTGCGCGGTCTCTACAGATTTAGAGACCATCTTGTTCTCGATAGGGATATTCGCTTCCCACCGGAACAGGTTCATCGCACCCCTGATTCGATCCCCACCGAAACGTCGAACAATATCGTCTTCGGTTGAAAGGAAGAACTGGGTTTCACCGGGGTCGCCCTGACGGCCACAACGACCGCGCAGCTGGTTGTCGATTCGGCGGGACTCATGTCGTTCAGTTCCGAGGACGAACAGGCCACCCTTCTGGATAATCGTGTCGTGATCGGCCTGCCAGCCTGCTTCAGATGCCACAGTGACGTCGGGATTACCGCCAAGAATGATGTCCGTTCCACGACCTGCCATGTTCGTCGCTACGGTAACGGCTCCAGCTTTGCCGGCCTCTGCCACGACATTCGCCTCGCGCTCGTGCTGCTTTGCGTTGAGAACGTTGTGAGGTATTCGCTTCTTCTTCAGCAGATCGCCCAGCAACTCTGATTTATCGATGCTGGTTGTGCCGACGAGTACGGGTCGACCATCGTGGTGAAGCTCGGTGATGCGCTCGGCGATAGCTTCCCACTTTGCCTCTTCGGTCATGTAGATGTAGTCGCGACGGTCGATTCGCTGCGTATCCCGGTTGGTTGGAATCTCGACAACTTCAAGCTTGTATATCTTGTCCAGTTCTTCCGCCTCGGTGGTCGCCGTACCCGTCATGCCAGCCAGTTTTACGTACATACGGAAGTAGTTCTGAAGAGTGATGGTTGCGTAGGTGTTCGATTCCCTCTGAACCGTTACACCCTCTTTGGCCTCAAGAGCCTGGTGCATCCCGTCTGAGAATCGGCGACCTGTCATCAGTCGACCTGTGAACTCATCGACAAGGACGACGTCTTTGCCATCCACGACGTATTCCCGATCTTTCGCATATACGTGTTGAGCGCGAATAGCGTTTTCAGTGAAGTGAGAAAGTACGTCGTTTTCCGGAGCGTAGAGGTTCTCGACTTTCAGTTCCTTCTCAACTGCCGCGATTCCCTCTTCAGTCAGGACAATCGTTTTTCGTTTGTCCTCGATTTCAAAGTGAAGATCCGGGCTGAGCTTTTTCGCAAGCTGGGCAAATCGACGGTATTCCTGGCTCTGTTCACGAGCAGGTCCCGAGATGATCAAAGGGGTTCGAGCTTCGTCGATGAGAATGTTGTCTACTTCGTCGACGATTGCATAAGCACGACCGCGCTGAACTCGTCGTTCTGCATTTTCGACCATGTTGTCGCGCAGGTAATCGAAGCCAAATTCGTTGTTAGTGCCGTACGTAATATCGCACTCGTACGCTTCACGCTTTGTCCCGGTTTGGAAGTTGTCTTCGGGCAATCGAACAGGCGGAGCCATATCGCCATTCTCATCGTCATTGCCAGTACTATCGTCTTGGGAAACCACTGGTGCATCCGGGTTGAAAACCCACGATGAATTGTTCTGCAGACATCCGATGGTCAGTCCCAAAAAGTGGTGAACAGCACCCATCCAGCCCGCGTCTCGTTTAGCGAGATAGTCGTTAACCGTGATTATGTGGGCACCGTCGCCCGTAATTGCATTGAGGTACGCCGGCAGCGTCGATACGAGCGTCTTACCTTCACCGGTGCGCATCTCAGCGATTTTGCCCTGGTGGAGAACGATTCCGCCGATAAGTTGCACATCAAAGTGGCGCATACCGATGGTGCGTCTTGATGCTTCACGAACAGCAGCAAATGCCACGGGAAGTAAGTCGTCGAGCGTTTCGCCAGCCTGGTAGCGAGAGCGTAAATCCGCGGTAACGCCTTTCAGCTGTTCATCGCTGAAGTTTTCAAACTCGGGCTCGAGTTCGTTAATCTCATCGACAATAGGGCGAATTTCGTTGAGGGCTCTTTCGTTGGAATCGCCAACGAGCTTATGGAAGATCTTGAACATATCCGGCTACTGACTCACCACGGGCTGCATCAAATTCGGGTTTGTGTGCTGTTCAACAGTTGCTAGTTGAACAGTTCTCCGACCGAGCGGCCCTCGTGGATTCGTCTAATTGCTTCTCCAAGAAGCGGTGCAATTGAAATTACCTTGATCTTTGAGTTTACTTTGTCTGCGGACAAAGGCACCGTGTCGGTTATTACTAATTCTTTGATATGTGTAATCGCAGCAAGTCTGGCCGACGCGTCGCCTGGCAGTACACCGTGCGTGACAACCGCATAGATATCGGTGGCGCCCTGCTTCGTGATAGCGTCGGCAGCAGCGATCATGGTTCTGCCTGTGCTGACCTCGTCATCAAAAAGAATTACCGGGTGGCCAGCAACGTCACCGATCAAGTTCATAGTCTCGACTTTTTCGTCGTTCCCAATGCGCTGTTTCTCTACGATCGCGAGCGGTGCGCCGATCGAGTCGGCAAAGTAACGTGCTTTCTTTGCAATACCGATGTCGGTAGCGACAACCACAGGGTTATCGAGTTTACGGTTGACGAAGTATTCGACAAGCCTTGGCATTGCCGTTAGCTCGTCGACCGGCACCTGGAAAAATCCCTGGACCTGCCCGGCGTGAAGATCGATCATGACAACGCGGTCGGCACCAGCAGTTTCGAGGAGATCAGCAACGAGGCGACCTGTGATTGGTACGCGCGGCTGGTCTTTTTTATCGGTACGAGCATAGCTGTAAAAAGGCACCACTGCCGTGATACGTCCTGCCGACGCACGCTTTGCCGCGTCGATCATGATCAGCAATTCCATGATGTGATCGTTCACAGGTTCGACAGTCGACTGCAGGATGAACACATCTTTTTGGCGAACGTTTTCGAGTATTCGAACGAAGGTGTTGTCGTTACTGAACTTGAACACCTCCACCTTTCCAACATCCTGCTGCAGGTATTCACAGATATCAGCTACCAGTTGCGGGTGCGAGTTGCCGGAGAAAATAACCGGGTTACCATTCGTGCCGAGCATTAGTTCCCCTTGAATTTCGGACGTCTTTTTTGCGCAACGCTGCCATGCCTTCGGCGTGGTCTGAAGAGGATAACGTGATTGCCTCGGCTGCGGCAGCCATTTCTAAGGAAGTTTCGAGATCCATCGACATTCAGCGCCGCATCATGGTCTTTGCGAGCCGAATGGCAATCGGAGGTCCGGCAGCGATCCGGCGCGCCATCTTTCCGGCAGCATTTAGCAACTCTTCTTCGGGGACCACATCGTTCAGGAAGCCGAGGTCTCTGGCCTCATCAACTTCCATAAAATTTCCAGTGAACATCAACTCTGCGGCTTTTGCGGAGCCCAGTAGGCGCGGGTACAGCCATGTTCCACCGTAGCCGGGAAATAACCCGACGTGGACATACGCAGCCATGAAGCGGGCCGTGTTGGAAGCGATACGGATGTCACAGGCGCAGGCGAGATCGAACCCAGCGCCGACAGCGGATCCGTTGATCGCGGTGATGACAGGTTTTCCATCTCGTAAATACCAAGAATTACCTTTTGAGCAAGCGTGAATCCTCGGCGCAGTGCCTCGGGACCACCGGGTCCGGGCTTGTGGGGGCCTTCGCCCTCTCCTCCCGTCATCTCATCGGTATCGGCACCAGCGCAAAAAGCGCGTCCGGAACCTGTGATGATGACTGCGCGTATCGCATCATCCTGGGCAACCGATTCAATCGCGTTGGCAAATGACTCGAGCAGCTCGTTGCTGAGCGAGTTGAGACGATCCGGTCGATTCAGCGTGAGACTGGCGAATCCGTGATCGCTGTTTACATCTAGAATCACGCTAGATTTGATTGGTGTTTCCGCGGCGTCTGACATGCCGGAATTCTAGCACCAGCCCGGGGCCATAATGGAAAAATTCTCGGTGGTCTAGAACTCTATTCCAGACTCGCAACAACTCTTCTCGAACGGGTATTCGTTCAAAGTTCAGGACCACAGCCATCGAAATTGATGACCGCGGTACCCAGCGTCGATTGTAGTTGGCTAGGCGGCGTTCTGGTCAGGGTAGGCGATTCTCTCAATCGGCCTCGCCGTAGACCTGCCAAATAATCGCGCTGCCATCACCGGTGAGAGATCTTTCGAGAATCCACACTGCAGGCATTTCAAGAAAGTGCCATGCGTGTCGCTATCGGCATTAATATCACCGGTGCATCGGGGGCAAGATTTCAGGTACAGCATCAGAGTCCTCTCTCCTGATATTCAGGATCGATTTGGAAGTGTGTACAGCCTAGCCACTCAATATTTTCCTACAGACCGTCCAGCCCGACATTGTTAATGGGTGTCTACACCCAAATTTTTGAGCCTTTAGTTACTTGCCCCGGTAGTTACTTTCATGGAGGAGTCACTATTACGCAGACCCTAGATCAACTCGTCGTAAGCTCCCTGCTTGAAGCCGAACACGATCTGTGAGCCGTCTATAAGAATTGGTCGCCTGATCAAACGCGGCTCCTCAGCCATCATCTTTATCAGTTCTTCGTCGGTGGCTTTACCGCGAAGTTCCCTGTAGGGCTTAGAACTCGGGCTTCGCCACGCAAACATTTCGTCTACCGAGGAAAGCTCGCTCAGTTTCTTTATCTCATCGAGCGACAACTGCTCTTTGAAAAAGTCGCGGAATTCGTATCCTGTATTTGAATCGTTAAGAGCCCTACGGGCCTTTTGACACGTACTTCAACGAGACCAACAGTAAAATTTCAGTTCAGTGGACACCAGTGATGCTCCGTATTTTGTATCGTGATTTGAGATGATTTTTCACGATGCTATTTTTGATCGACTAGGCTGCACCGCAACAGCAAAGGTGTGCGGTGAGTAAACAGGCCAGCGGAAATACCAATGATATTGGAAAGCGATCGCTGCGAACGCGGCTAAGTCGCGTCATTGGTGGTTCCAGCAGCGGTTCGATCAGTTTCACAAGCATTAGCATCTACGCGTTCGGATTATCGGGCGTCTGGACCGCTTCGGGCGCCGGGATACTCCCATTTAAAGTTCTTGAAGCACTTGAACAGGGAAGCGTGGAAATATTCGGGTACGCCCTCGATAAAAACGGCGCCTTAGGGATTCTCTCGCTTCTCGGCCTGGCTGTTGCGTCTCTTGCCCAGATGGGATCCGGCGCACTGAGCGATCGAGATAAAAGACTCGGGAGTCGATTGCCCTACCTTCTATTAGGCGGATTTGGGCTGGCTGTAATTACAGTTCTATTCGGTTTCGCTACGTCGTTCATCTCGCTGTTACTGGTTGTTACGACCATGCAGCTGTTTGGCAACTTCGGGCAGGGCCCGGCGAATGCCCTGATTATCGACCACGTACCTGCGCACCAAAGGGGACAGGCGGCCGGGGTACTCAATCTATGGCGATTGGTTGGGGCGGGTTCGATCACGGTTATCGTGCTGCAGTTCATGTCGAGATACGATGCCGAGGAATCACCAGAGTGGCTCTGGTACTCGATCACACTGATGATCACCGTACTGATACTGAGCACCCTGTGGACCGTTCGAGCAGCTCGACCCGCCAGTGGGCTGTTCATTCCCAGCATCAAACGGCCCGTTGCCAGAACCGGATCAAAAGATGATGCCCCCAAAACCCCGCTTCTCGCTAAACCACGCATTAGTAGAAGTTACGTGGCGTTCCTTATTGCGCTGGGGTTCGCAATTGCCGCCATGTCATCGATGCAGATTTATGCTTTGTTCTTCCTGCAGGATGTCATCGGTCTGGAAAACCCCGCGGCCGGTGCCGATAAGCTCGTGGTCGTCATAGTTGTTGCGGCAGCCCTAACGGTGCTTCCTGCCGGGTATATGTCGGATCGATTTGGTAGATCCAACCTGTTCGCCGTCGCCGGTATCGCCGGGGTCGTTTCGGCGTTGCTGCTGCTGTTCGTCAACTCGATCGGCCCGACTCTGGCGGTTGGAGTGGTCGTCGGTATTGCGGTCGGGCTGTTCATGACTCTCACATGGGCGGTCGCAAACGATCTGGTGAGCCAGAGTGGTGCAGCGAAAGAGCTTGGATATACGAGTATCGCCACTCTTGGCGGGGCGGCCGCAGCCAGAATTTCGGGAATCGGCATTGATGAGCTGAACAACATTTCCGAAAACCTTGGATACAAGGCGATCCTGATCGCCGTAGCGGTGGCATTCGCTTTCGCGGCAATTATCCTTGCAAAGATTTCGACACGCAGCATCGGCATCGAATCAACAGGCGAGACCGAACGCGCAGACGCCCCTTCGGCGCCGGACTAGGTCGGCACCGGGAAATACCGAAGCAATAAACGTTCGGGGCGTCGATATACTTACTATACTTACTCACTCGGATCTCACTTCGGGGTTTGACGGCACGGCCTGCATCTACGCCAATCCCATTACACGCCTCCTCTACGAATTGGAAATTCCTAAATGGACATATTTCTTGCCAGCCCACGTGGATTCTGTGCAGGAGTCGATCTTGCCGTCGACATCGTGGATCTCGCCATCCAGCGGTACGGCATTCCGGTCTATGTAAAGCACCAGATTGTCCACAATCCGAAGGTCGTTGCCGATGTTGAGGCTAAAGGCGCTATTACCGTCGAATACGTCTCCGAGGTGCCTGAGGGAGCTGTTGTTGTTTTCTCGGCTCACGGTTCCCCACCTTCCGACTATGAAATCGCTAAAGAGCGCGATCTGACAGTGCTCGATGCCACCTGTCCGCTTGTGACACGTGTTCACAATGAGGCGAAAAAGTACACGCGAGAAGGCAGGAAAATTGTGATGGTGGGCCACGCGGGTCATCAGGAAGTCATCGGTACAACCGGTCAGGCCGCAATGGAGCTGGTTGACGAACGACAGGACTGGGATCTCCCGAACTGGCCAAAAGACACCGAGGTTGCTGTGCTTACGCAGACCACTCTTTCCGTAAACGACACGGCGGCAGCTGTCGAGAAAATCAGGCAAAGTCACCCTGATGCAATCGTTCGTGATGATATTTGTTACGCCACCACGAACCGCCAGGCTGCTGCCACAGAGCTTGCCGATATGACCGAGCTCGTTCTCGTCATAGGCGCCCAGAACAGTTCCAATTGCATGAGATTGAAAGATGTGGCAATAAAAAAGGGTGTCCCCGCGTATCTGATCAACGGCCCCGAAGAACTCGATCGTTCATGGCTTGCAGGAGTTGAAAAGATCGGAATAACGTCTGGTGCTTCCACTCCGGAAAAACAGGTCAAGGCTGTGATCGAAGCGATAGCACCTAACAACGTTTACCGAGTCGGCCCTGGTGAAGAGAAAACAACATTTGCAATCCCCCGCGGCCTCCGTGACCTCGTAAGGCGCGGTTCACGTCGAAGCAAACAAGAATCGACCGACGATGAAGATAACTAGCATCGAATGCCTCGTGCTGGACGAGGAGTACCCGTACGTAATTCTGCACACCGATGAAGGATTTACAGGGTTCGGTGAGTGCTTTCGTCGCGCCCCATATGTTTCGAAAGCAGTTGTCGAAACGGTATTTGCTCCGCTGGTAGTCGGTAAATCCCCGTTTGATTCCGAAGAGATATGGGATTCGATGTTCAAGGCCGGTGCTGTTGCGGGTCCGCTTGGTGCGTTGCTCACCGCTGCCGCCGGTGTCGATCTGGCTCTCTGGGATCTCAAGGGCAAGATTCTCGACATCCCTATCTACAATTTGATCGGTGGGAAACGCCGAGAGAACATCAAGGTGTATGCCAGTTCACTGGCTAGAGATCTCGCTCCAAAAGACGAAGCAAAACGCGTCGCACATTTCCGTGACCAGGGTTTTTCGGCCTACAAAATGCACTCTGCGGTCCCCGGTAAGATCGATGATCCGGGTGATCTGACCATAGAAACGGTCAAAGCGATACGAGACGAAGTTGGCTACGAGATGGACGTGCTGGTCGATGTGAACAGTGCCTATTCCGTGCATCACGCGATCGAAATCGGTCGACAGCTTCAGGACCTTGGCGTGTTCCATTTCGAAGAACCGGTACACATTCGAAACTACGAAGGAATGGCAGCAGTCGCAGATGCGCTTGATATCCCGGTGGCGTCAGGCGAAAACTCGTTCACCCGGTGGGAGCACCTCACACTGATTCGCGAAGGCCGCCCCGATATCGTTCAGCCGGATGTCGTCAAAGTCGGTGGAATCACCGAGTTCCTGCGCATCGAGGCGGTGCTAACTGCCCACGGTGCGACGATGACCACTCACAACACTCAGCCATACGGCTCGACCGCCGCACACGCTCACCTGCTCGCCCCGAGCAACAACTTCCCTTACGCACAGGAATACAACATCGAAACGGTGGGGATCAGGGACAACGACTCGATTCTCGATACGCCGTACGAAGTTGAAGACGGCTTTATTCGCATTCCCGATGGTCCGGGACTCGGTCTCGACTACAACCTCGAAAGAATGCGAGGTCGCAGTAGCGATCGGCCGTCGAACCTGAGCGATGTATGGGGCCACATGCAGTAGGTGCCCAGTCAGGCACGCATGACGCGCACGCTCGGGCACGTGACACAAGCACGTTCGGGCACTCTAAGGCCATCTCAATCGACCTACCAGCTATTCACGCTCGGCCGGCGAGAAGCCGGTGATCAGTCTCGGCCATTTCAACACCGCTAACATGGTGATGACAAGGCCAGTTACCGCGTAGCCCGTTATAGCGACGTGCACCCCTAAGCGCTCGATAAGCCAACCGCCCACCACAAGGCCCATTGGCAGACCGTATACCGCAAGCATTCGAATTCCCATCACTCGTCCGCGCATCTCGAATTTCGCAAACGCCATCAGTACAACCGACATCGATACCATGCAGAAACTAATCGAAGCACCGAGTAACGCGAGTAACGGCAGACCTAGCATGTTGGAGTCAGTTTGCGCAAACAAAATCAGCAGTACGTACCAGCTGAACATCGTAACCATCATGAATCGCTCGGGGCGGCTCGAATTCACGAACGCCGCCATCGTCAACGAACCGACCAGCGCTCCCGATGCGAACACTGCCACCATCAGCGCCAGTCCGTTTTCGTTGTGGCCGTAAACGTCACGCGCTACAACTGGCAACAGACCGTTGGTTAGTGGAAAAGCCAACAGATTTACGATGAACGCCAGAAACATGATCGGTTTGATCACAGGCGATCCGATCATGTACTTCACGCCCTGCTTCATCTCCGTAATCGGATTTGCATGGACGACCGACGCGCCAGAGCGAATCGGGCTTATACCCATCACAAACAGCACGCTGAGCACATAAAAAGATGTGACTCCCAGATAGGCCCATCCAAGGCCGAGCCTGGATAGCAGCGTCGCGCCCAGAAGAGCTCCCACAATGCGGGCAGTGTCCTGCGTTGTTCTGGCAAGGCCCGAGGCGTTCATAAGCAGCTCGCGCGGCACGGTGTCGGCAATCAGCGACTGGCGCAGCACGTTGTCGGCCGGTCGTATCAGCCCACTGATAGTGGCTATGACGAACACATGCCACGGCTGCAACATGTCGAGTGAAGCCAGGATCAACAGAGAAAGCGCTGAACTGCCCGCCCCAATCCGAACGAACGCAAGCAAGGCCTTTCGGCTCATACGGTCAGCAAGTACACCCACGATTGGGGCGAGGAGCGTGCCGGACATCCGCAGGGCGGCGAGTATCCCGACCAGGAACGGAGAGTCGGTAGCGACAAGGATGTACCACCCAAGGATCAGGGTTTCCATCTCCGATCCCCAGGTACTCATCGCATCGGCGGTCCACTGGAATCGGAAGCTACGAATTTTGAACGCGGCCAGAGGGCTTACTTTTACACGGGGCTCACGTGATTGCGTTTGAGTCTTCACAGAAGCTACGCCCGCAGCCGCAGCTTCTGGGGATCCTGACAAAGAGGACTTTTGGGCATGTGTATCGGACGATCGCTCGTCCGAAGTTCCTGGTCCGTCAGCTACCATCGAGTTGTGAAAATTCCCCTGTCCAACATGCCCTTGTCCAACATGAATGTTGCGATCCGTGCGTTTGCCGTGACTGCTGCGGCGATTTTCGCCTTCGTCGCATGCGGTTCTGAATATCCAGAGCCCGTGTTCATCGATTCGCCTGTCTGCGCAGAGCTGACCCACGGTGTACTGCCTGTTACAAACTTTACTCTTTCGATTGATGGACGAGATATCCCCGTGCAGGTTGAAGTTGCCAATAACTCAAGTAAGCGCACGCAGGGGCTTATGTGCCGTGAATCGATAACCGCGGGAACAGGCATGCTGTTCACATACACTTCAGATCGGAGCAACGGATTCTGGATGTTCAACACCTACGCCGATATCGACATCATTTTTATTGATAAGTTCGGCAATGTCGCCGATCAACTCACGATGTCAGCGTGTCCGCTGAATTCTGAAGAAGAGGATGAAGATCAGTGGAAAGCCAGGTGTGGGAACGAGGCCATAAACTACACTCCGAAAACTTCGTGGCGCTACGTGTTGGAACTACCCGCCGGATGGCTAGCAGATCAAAACATTGGCGATTCGATCATCCGAGAGATGAACGTGAACTGGCCTGAGGCAACTTTTGAGAAGAGTAGTTCAGGTGAAGAGTAGTTTCGGGCTCCAGAAGTAGTAAAAGCACCCCAGAAACATAATCAACGATTAGGAAACGCACGAAATTTGGCGATCAAGAATCAAAAAGCAGTTCTAGCAGTCACCGATGGTCTCGGATTCAGCCGTCCACGGTCGGCAGCGGTGATCGATACGGCGTGGGGTGAACTCGACGCTGCAGATCGAGAGCTAATCGAGGGAACCGCTGAGAGAATCGGAAGGGATGCCGTCTGGGCGAAAAACATCCTCTACCCCGTTCATGTGGAGTCGCTTGCCCCGGACACGCCAACGAAAGAGGCGGCGATTTGGGTGAACGATTTGCGAACGTGCCGAGGGTTCCTCAACGAAAAGTTAACCGATCGGATCGATTCACAGGTCGAATCAACTGCCGACGCTCACCGTTACGTACCGTGGGCGTCCGAAACGAGAAATCTGTGGACACTACGTAACGAAAACCTGACGATTCCAACCAGCGCGGCGGGCGTGTGGGTCGGCTTTGAGGATCTTGATCCAGCGGTTCAGGGCAACTCTGAAACAGGGCATCAGCAGATCGGCAATATGGCGCTTGCACCGCAGTTGCCGCTTGAGATAACCAAGTCGATCGAGAACGGCGAATTTTTCGATATTCCTGAACTAAATTCAGTGATCAAAGCAGCCAAAGACCGCGGTGCTGTCGTCAACTTCTGCTTCTTGCTCTCGGGTGTCGGTGGCGGAGACGGGCGAGTACACAGCGCGTGGAATCATCTGGAAGCATTCCTGGAACTGGTTTTTGTGCGACACGGTGTTACGCCAGAAAATGTGCAGATGCAGGCGATTCTCGATGGACGAGATTCAGCGGTCGATAGCTCGATAGTCTCAGTCGACGGATCTGGCGATTTCCTGGGCAAACTCAGGGCGTTGCTCGGCAAGTACAAAGCAGAAGCTTCCCTGGCGTGGGTGGTGGGACGGTCGATATCAATGGACCGTGACTATCGGGAAGAGGCAGCGAGAACCGACTTTGAACTGATGACCGGTAAGGCCGGCCAGTCGGTATCGGATTTCGACGAAGCAAGGTCACTCATCTCCGACACCCACGCATCTGGGAAAACGGATCAAGACGTTCCACCAATTTCGTTGCTGCGTGCCGATGGCTCAGTCCCGGTGATCGCTGCCGGAGACGCCTTCGTCGATCTCAATTTCAGGTCCGACCGCCAGCGTTCGAAAATCGGTTTTCTCGCGGGCGCGCGGGCTTTCCTTGAATCCGAAGGAGTCACACGAGGCCGAAAGTGGGACGGTTCCTGGATCGACCACAATCTCAATCTCGATATATGCGCCATCGCCGAGTATCACCCGTTGTTCGAATCTGATTACGGGGTAAAAGTCGCCTTTCACACCGAGCCACATCAGGCGAACTTTCTCGCACAGTGGCCCGAGACCGTCGGATCCGACGAGTACACGCTCATAGCGGAGAGCGTTAAGTCGTCGCACATGGGCTACTTCTTTCGTGGACGGCGAGAAGATCCAGTGGCAGGTGCGACGGAAGCACGCGTTGTCACCCCGTCGCACTCAAGTGAAGATGGTGTGAACTCGGATACCGATTTTTACCTGCACCCCGGCATGCGCGCCAAAGAAATAACTACGGACGTCGTAAAAGCGATCACAGCCGATACCTCACGACTCATCTGCTGCAACATCGCTGCACCCGATATGGTCGGACATCTACTTCCCGCCCGGTACGAGGAAGCGAAGGAAGCCTACCGCGCCGCCGCCGATGCACTGGTTGAAATAGCTGCTGCCGCCAGCACGGCTGGTAGATCGTTTGTAATAACTTCCGATCACGGAAACATCGAAAACGATACGTCGGCCCACTCGGTCAACGATGTGCTTACAACAATAGCCCGACCCGACGAGGCAACTTTCGAAGCCGCCATTCCCGTGTTTCAGGCGCGGCTATTCGATATAGCTCCGACCCTGCTGGAGTTGATCGGTGTGAGACGTGGAGACCCTGCCGGGGTAAACCCCACCGATCCTTTCACGGGCAGACCGCTGGTCGGTGCTGGTGGATGAATCAGGCCTCTGGTCTGTAGAAACCGCGGTAGAGATTGGGTGTGGACGCACAAGATGTGTGCTATCCCCCACTTGACTGGGTGTCCGGACATGGGAACTTCTGGTGTATCGGTCTTCGGAAAGACTTACATAAGAGCCGGTGAAACCGCACATGTAGTGCTGATCCTTCACCGACACCTCACTGGCGCAAGTTACACATCGAATGGTTTCACGAACAGAAACAAATAACCCAGGACTCCGATACGTATCTATTGCAGACACATTGCAAAAACAGATCGAGTCGGGCGAAGTTCGTTATGGTGATCGATTTCCAAGCCAGCATGAGATGGCAAAGCAGTACGGCGTTTAATTGACCATCCTCCGCTCAGCGGTCGAGCTGCTCGAACAGCGAGGACTGGTTCGATCTGCACATGGTCTCGGGACATTTGCCCAACCGCCTTCATCAGTCAATTCCACTCCAAGCGTTTTGCTGGTTGATGATGATCCACAGGTCGTCGATCTCCTAACCGCAATTCTTGAGGGTGAAGATATCGCTGTCACCAGCGCATCAACAGCAGCTGAGAGCATCGCGGCACTGGAATCTTCAACCTTCCACGTTATATTTCTAGATTTGATCATGCTGGGCGGAACCGGCGTCGAGCTGCTCAAGGCAGTCGATAAGCAGGACAAGAAAACACCCGTAGTGCTGGTAACCGGTGCAGGCGATGCCGACCTCATCAACGAAGCTATGGATCACGGTCCTGTAACCCTGATACGCAAGCCCTTGCGTGTAAAACAGGTAAGGCAAGTACTCGAAGTTCTCGGTGTTCAGAATCAGGTCAAGGCCTAGGTATCAATCCATTGAGCCCAGAGAACACACAAGCAGTACTTTCGCCAGCGGTGGCTCGCAAGTTCGAACTTATCGGTCGTATATCTTCTGGTCTGGCACACGAACTCAATGGCCCGATTGGCATCGCCATGGGATTCTCCGAGCTGGCTAAAGAAGCTATCGACGCAGCAGATGGCCCAGAGCTCAGCCAAGCCGAAACCAGCAAGGTGCGCGGTTACCTCGACATGATCGAGACTGCCAGCCTGCGGGCACGAAATCTCTCACGCGGTATCTGGAGTTTCGCTAAATCCGAACCCGGAACTACCGAAAATGTAAACATCGTTGAAATCTTGAAAACAGCGCAGAGTCTTACGGCGCCTGCCGTCAAGGTCTCACAGATCGATGTCGCAAGACGCGAAGACCCGTCTGGCATCGGCGAAGCAATATAGTTCGCCGACTCTGCGCTCACACTGCAAATTCTTGTCGAGCTGTATCTCTCTGCACCGGAGTCGATTCCGGGTGGAGGGCTTATCGTCTGGCAGGTATCGCTCAGTGATGAGGGCTCGGTGGAAATCGACCTTGTTACGGAGCCCTGGAACGAAGCACCCACCAGCGGGTAGGTCATACCCGAGTACGTACGGGAATCATTCAAAGATATGG
>Ga0209403_10002099_pt1 | contig 24385 bp, 24 predicted proteins | sample ArcticOcean_MG_C_8_FD_187440 | JGI IMG/M metagenome (GOLD analysis project Ga0209403, IMG submission 187440) | Marine microbial communities from western Arctic Ocean - ArcticOcean_MG_CB11_86 (SPAdes) (version 2) | ecosystem: Environmental > Aquatic > Marine > Oceanic | place: Arctic Ocean... | reverse complement strand
TTGCACTCCACAGGGGTCGGTATCTGCGTCCAAGGTGATTCTCAGCGTCAACGGACATCTGCAAAGTTTTGGCTTCCTCAAGCAGCGGTTGATGACATTTTTCTCTACGCCTCGATGATCCGCGCCCTCAGCGTAGAGGAAGTCCGCAAACTTGGCGGGGAACCAAGTTGGGGCGTGGCCCCGGCCAATCCGTTTGGCTCCTCGGTCCGCAAGATTTCTGGAGTGGGGGGGCATCGCATCCTGATGCGTAACAAGTTCCACTTCAATGCAACCATGGAAGCCAGCGACCGCGACGTCCGACGGGCAGTGCGAGACCACACCCGCAGTTTCCAGCGCCGCTTCCCGATGCTCAAGGATGTGGAACTGGAACACCGCTGGGGTGGACGCTTGTGCTTGAGTTGGAACGGAGTCCCGGTGTTTGGTGAGCTTGAGGATGGCTTGTTTGCCGCCTGTTGCCAAAACGGATTGGGTGTCTCCAAAGGCACACTCGCCGGAATTTTGGCGGCGGAGTACGCCTCTGGAGTCCAGAACTCCTACATTGAGGATCACCTCAACGAAGACCCCCCCACCCGCTTGCCCCCAGAACCCTTTGCCACCCTTGGTGCCACCGTTTACCTGAACTGCCAAGAATGGCGAGCGGGCCTGGAGAAGTGAATTGCTCCGGCGCGAGTGCAGGTTGATTTTTACATGCTGTGCGGCTTGGCAACTTGCTCCATTAGGTCGTTGTTCCATTCGCCTTCAACCACAAAATGAGATGCCGCCCCCATCATCACGGCCTCAATGAGGTTGTGACTCAGATAAACAAAAATGCCTGGCTGCACAAACTCATGCAGCGCTGCAACCGCAGAACCACCGGGAACAAACCAAGTTTCGTAGTTCGTGCCGGGAGTATCGCCGAATGAACCACAGTTCCAGACCAAATCACCGTGACCACCGATCAGGTGAGGACGGGAATCGCGATTGGCCTGTGAATGGATAAAGATGACTTTCCGCCAACTTTCGCAGTCAACGCATTATCCCCCGTCAAGGCTCCCACCGCGCCGTTGAAAACGACATGTGTCGGTTGTAGAGTTTTCATCACCTCAAGAGTGTCGCCCATTGCTTCCGCACGGACTGGTATCTTTTGAAACTGCCGTCCACGTTCTGTGGAACATAAAAATCCGGTGAGCCGGCAAGAAACCTATCAATTTCAATCTATGATCGCTACTAGCCGGACATTCTGACAAAGTATATTGCTCCTGCCAGAACGCCAAGATATTTTGAAAAACGTGGTGTTCTCAGCCCTTCTTTTGCTTGGTGTGGCGTTCGCGGTCTTGGATAACGAGGTGGGTTTTGCGCAGACGGGTGGATTGGGGCGTGACCTCTAAGCATTCGTCTTCGGCGAGGAATTCGATGGCTTGCTCCAGCGTGAGTGGCAGGATGGGCGTGAGTTGCACATGATCATCCTTTCCGGAAGCCCGCACATTGGTGAGCTTCTTTTCCTTGCACGGGTTGACGTTGATGTCGTTGTCGCGGTTGTGTTCGCCGATGACCATGCCCTGATAAACCTTGGTGCCGGGTGTGATGAACATGCGCCCACGCGGTTCAAGGTTGAAGAGCGCGTAGGCCACGGCCCCGCCGCTTCGATCGGAGACGAGCGATCCGGTCAGGCGTGTGAGGAAATCACCCCGGAAGGATTCATAGCCGAGTAGGTAGGAGTTGAGGATGCCGGTGCCGCGTGTGTCCGTGAGGAATTCTGACCGGTAGCCGATTAGCCCCCGCGTGGGAACATGGAACTGTACGCGTACCCGTCCGGAGCCGTGGTTGACGAGGTTGACCATCTTACCCTTTCGGAACGAGAGCTTTTCCGAGATGATGCCCAGAAACTGCTCTTCGCAGTCAATGAAGATGTCCTCGATCGGCTCCAGTCGCTTGCCCTCCTCCTCGCGGTAAATCACCTCCGGACGCCCCACGGTCAATTCGAAACCCTCGCGCCGCATGACCTCGATGAGGATGGCCATTTGCAATTCCCCACGCCCCTTCACTAAAAACACCTCGCCGGCTTCCTCCATTTGCAGGGAAACATTGCGCAAGGTTTCGAGCTTGAGGCGATCCCGGATGCGCGTGGACTGCACCAGCTTGCCCTCCTGTCCGGAGAGCGGTGAAGTGTTGGGGCCGAAGAGCATGGCCACCGTTGGTTCATCCACAGTGATGCGCTTGAGCGCCTTTGGCTGCTCGCGGGTGCAGATGGTATCCCCGATGTGAACGTCCTCAATGCCGGCAAGCACCAGAATGTCGCCGGGCAAAACCTCTTCCTGTTCCACCATGCCGATGCCCTCATACACCTGAAGCTTGGAGGCCCGCAGCGATTTTGGTACTCCGGATTCGCCGAGACACACCAAGGGCTCGTTGCGCTTGAGAACGCCATGCGCGATGCGTCCGATTGCCAGCCGTCCGAGGTAATCGGAATAACTGAGGTCGGTGACGATCATTTGGAACGGTTCCTCTGGATCGTGAATGGGCGCGGGCAAGTGCTCAACGATGCACTCCATCAGCGGGTTCAAATCCGTCCCGGAATCCTGCAAGGCAAGCTGGGCGATGCCGGCACGTCCGTTGGCGTACAGCACCGGAAAATCAATCTGTTCATCGCTCGCGTCAAGGTCAATGAAGAGGTCATAGATTTCGTCCAGCACCTCCTCGGCGCGGGCATCGTGTCGATCAATCTTGTTGATGACGACAATGATCCGGAGTCCGTGTTCGAGAGCCTTGCGGAGCACAAACCGTGTTTGCGGCAACGGTCCTTCGGAGGCATCCACAAGCAGGATCGCGCCATCCACCATCATCAGGGCGCGTTCCACCTCGCCGCCAAAATCGGCGTGTCCAGGAGTGTCGAGGATGTTGATTTTGATGCCGTGCCACTCGATCGCACAGTTCTTCGCCGCAATTGTGATGCCACGCTCACGCTCCAAATCCATACGATCCATCACCCGCTCCTCCATTTCCTGATTCTCCCGGAAGAGTCCGCTTTGCCGGAACATTTGATCAACAAGGGTGGTTTTGCCGTGGTCAACGTGGGCGATGATGGCGAGATTGCGCAGAGATTCGTTGTTCATTAAAAATCGAGGCCTGAGAAAGTGAAATGAAGTGGTAACCGCCGGAGTCACCGCCGAAGGCAAGGAATTACAATGCGGAAGCAGTCAGGCTAAAGCAACGAGGAGCGACGCAAGGCATCGGCGAACTGGTCATTGCTTTGGGCATACTCCCGGAGGGCGCTGACTACACGGGTGATTTGCGGATCTGTGTCACGCTGTTCCTCCAGCAGTGCGACTCACCGTTCCAAGGGACGCAGGGCGGTCTTGCGGTCCCAGATGACGAAGCCGATCAGTCCCATGATGCCTGCGATGATCACCAGCATCAGGTTCCAAAACCGATCAAATTGCTCGTTCATGCGCTGGAACTCAATGCAGAACTCGGAGCGCCCCCCTGATTTCGGTGCGAAGTTCAACACGGATTGCCTTGATCTCGGCATCGAGACGCTTGATGTCACCCTTGATTTCCGCAAGCCCTTTGATGATCTCGCGGTCGGAAATGCGCGGGGCGGTTTCGACCGCGGCTAGCAATGCGGACGAGAGCAGCAAGAGGACGAGTAGGAGCAGGCGACGCAACAGGAGTCTCCAAGAGTTGCAAACGAGAGAACTGGAAACAGCAGACCAAATCTGCCTGTGAGACGCAAGCTGGTTCTGGAAGGCAAGGAACCCGTCCATCCCTCCTTGCCACAATTCGCTACGGTTTTTCCCAAGACTGGGTTAAACTGAGGATTCTGGAGTTGGAAGCGTGATCGCTCGCCGCAAGGCGGGAGGAAAGTCCGGGCAGCGCAGGGCAGGGTGCTGGCTAACGGCCAGGCGGCGTGAGCCGACGGAAAGTGCAACAGAAAAGACACCGCCGATGGCCCCTTGGGGCACAGGTAAGGGTGAAAAGGTAGGGTAAGAGCCTACCGCGCTGCTGGTGACAGCGGTGGCAGTGTAAACCCCACTTGCTGCAAGTCCATGTAGAACCGCATTCGGGCGGCCCGTCCGGCGGTTGGGTAGGATGCTAGAGGCGGCTGGTAACAGTCCGTCCCAGAGAAATGATCACGATCCGGGGCTTCCCCGGAGACAGAACCCGGCTTATTTCCAACTCCGGTTTTCCTCAGCGCCGTTTTTTCTGGGCACGATAGCGGCTCAGGTACTCCTCCTGGACACGAGACTTCGGAAGCTCCAATGCCCTTGCATAGCTACTGAGGTAGCCCTTGAGATAGATCTCGGCAGGTAACGCCTCATAGTTTTCGGACTCCAACGCTTCTAAATAGACTTGCCGCACACAGGTCACGGCGGTGAGTTCCTCAAACGTCACCTCCGCCAGATTGCGGATGTCCCGCAGAGTGGGGCCGTCGAAATGGAGGGGGATGCCTTCCGCTTCCCGGTGTTCCAAATACACTTGAACCCGCTTGCGCGCTGAGTCCACCTTGGCATTGAGTTGTTGGTAGGTTGAGTGACGCTGATGCACTTGTCCGACAAATGCGGAACTGTTGTCTGCCGAGGTGGGCGTTGGAACTACGGACATCGAGGAGTCGGGTTTGGCGATTCCTTTCTGAGGGGGGCCAAAAAAGCGGTTGGCAGTGTTGAGGAACACCACCTTGGAACTGGGTTCTCTGCGGTGGCTCATTTTTTCAGGGGGAACCACCTTTGCCGACTCCGGCTCTGGAGGTTCCGGTTCGGCAACAGTGATGGCTTTCGTCAGCAATTCCTGATCATACTCGTTGCGGGTGTGCGGGTTGATCAGTTCCATGTAGGCGCGGCTAACCTGCTGGAGTTGGCGCTCCACTTCTTCGGAAGCAACCAGTGAGTACGCCGCCAGTGATTCGGCCCGGATTTCCTCGATGCTCTGTTCGTAGGCATCCTGAACCTGCTCTGGAGCTGCCGTGGGCTCGATCCCCAGCACCGAGTAATGCGTCTCAGGCAGAGCGGTTGGATCAAGCGAACGGGCGATATCGAGTCCGGTCATGGTTCGCCTGCGAAGGTGTGCTCCACGGTGCGGGGGCGTTGGGAGCGCTGCTGGAGGATGGCACTACAAATGACGGAAAGGCGTTTGGAGATTCCAGAGTTGGGTTGGTCCATCACCAAGGGGCGGCGTTGCAGCACTGAGTGCCACACCGCATCCTCGTGTTCGATGTGTCCTAAAAACTTGAGACGGATGCCAAAGTACTTGAAGCAGGCGCTTTCCATCGCCGAGCCAATGCGTATGTCCTGCGCGCTGCGCACCTGATTGAGGATCAGTTTGGGCTGAAACTCCTCCACTTGCCGCTCGATGAAGCGTCCGAGTTCCCCCCCTTGACGACGCATGTAGTTGATCAAGTCCTTGGGGGTGCGGATGCCCTGCGGGTTGTTCAAGAGCAGAAGCTGTTCGACCGCATTCCGGAACCCTTGCTCGCTGCTGTCTGAGCGCAGTTTCCGGTAGAAGGAATTCTTGATGAAGCGGTAAGCGTTTTCGATGGACGTTGGCTCCGGAACCACGATCAGCAGGTGAGTATCGGCGAGCAGGAAGAAATCGATGGTGTTGTAAGCCGTGCCGGCTCCGAGGTCGAGCAGCACACAGTCGGCCTCCAGCCGCTGGAGCGCTCGCAGGAAGCGCAGTTTCTGCGTGTGCTTAAGGTTGGCGATTTCCATGCCGTCCCGGGCACCGCTGATGAGGCTGAGGTTGTTGATGCCTGTGGGAATGAGGAGTTGGTCCACGTTCTCGACAAAATGCCCGACAAATTCAGAAACCCCACGATCTGGGTTGTTGACCCCTAGCCAAGTGTGGAGATTGGCGCCGCCGAGATCCATATCGACCAGCACCACACGGTAGCCGCGCTGGGCGAGCATGGCTCCGAGGTTGCCCGTGATGAAACTCTTGCCGACGCCCCCTTTGCCGCCGCCAACGGCCCAGATTTGTTTCGGGTTCAGCAGCCGCATCGCTTCCTCCGGAGGGCAGGAATTGCGGGGTTTTCAGGTGTGTGCATCAAAAGCCTCGTGTTGACCAAAGGTGGGTGAACCATAATTCTTCAGACTTTTGCAAGAATTCCCCCAAGTCTCCAGCCTGAACCTGACTACGTCCCATGGCCATTCCGAATGAACAATTCCACTCAAGATTTTTCATAACATGCCGATACGGAAGCTAGAAGGATTTTGAACATGCGATTTCGATTTAATTTTCTCCTTGTGATGATCGCGCTCTGGATGGGGTGCAGCAACCCCGATCCGGAGTTTCCGATCTCCTCTTTCATCAGCCGCCTCACCAACGGTGACCGACAGATGGGCTGGGGGCTGACCTATTTTGAGAGTTGGCGCCGCAGTCGCCAACCACGCTACCTGACCCTTGCCGAGACGAACACTGTGGACGCAATCCACGCCTTCGCCGCGCTGGAGTCGGACACCTCTCCACGTATCAACGAGTACTATGTGGTCCGGGAGCGCCGCATCCGGGGGTGTCGACTGCTGGCCGAATTGCAATTCGAGGCGATCAACAACGGTTTCTCGCTCAGAACCGCTCCTCCGCAAGGCTGCACCTACTGAACCTCCGGAGCCTTGCTCGGCACCAAAACTACGGGCTTTTCAGCCTGAGTTGATCCTCATAATACTGACGAGATGCGGACCGATCCCCCTGCTGGTAGTAGTGGGTTCCCAGTAAATCCAGTAGCCGCCCCTGTCCCGGATGGTCGTCCAGCGTCCGCTTTACCTCCAGATGCTGTTTGTAGGCGACCACCAGCAAGAGGGGATCGCCACCACGCTCGTAAACCTGCTCCAGCAGATCGTACAGCATGTCCAGCCGTACAGTATCCTTATTTTTCTGAAAGTGCGATTCCAAGGCCTGAAGGTGCGGCAAGGCCTGCTCATCCTGCTGTTCGCGCACCAAGTTTCGCGTCAACTCCAATACCACCTCCGCATACTCCTCTCGCTCTGGAGGGGCGAGGTTGCCCCAAACCTGCCCAAGCGAATTCAGGGCTGCTGAAACCGCCCCGGTCTGCAATGCGGCTTGCGCGTGCAGTTGCAGGGCTTGATTGGAAGGGGGCTCTCCCAAATCCCGGAGGATTTGCAAATGCGCACTGAGGCTGGCGAGTGTGTCTTCCCAGTGTTCGCCCTCCCGTGCCAAGTGTGCCATTTCCAGTAGAGCCTCGGCTTCGGCCTGTTTTTCTTGGGATCCAGAGGATTCGGCAAGCTGTGCACCCAAATCGTCGAGATACCACTCTCCATAGTTTTCCTGAAGGTTCTCGGCAATGCTTTCCCCGTCACGATACTGGGTGGGGGAATTCGTGGCTTCCGGGGGTTGTGGGAAGCTTGGCAGGTCGGCATCCAAAAATTGCTCCAGATTCGCGCCTTCCGGTTCACTCGTTTGATTTTCTGCGGGCGGTTGGTCTTGCGAGGCCGGAGCCGACAGGAGCGTCACGAGTTTTTGCTGAGTCGCTTCCGCAGGTTCGATGGTCGGAGTTTTTGGTTTTTCGGGAGGTTTGCGGGCGGCGGCTTGGTACGGATGCGGGAGCGGACGTGAACGCTCTGCTTTGCTGCGGCCTTGTCGACTCACGGACACGGAAACCTGCTCCTCTTCTGCAAGCACCCCGGAAAATTCCGAGTTCTCCGGATCGTAATCTGGTACAACAGCAGGCGTTTCCGAACCGGAAGGGCGCAACCGTAACGAGCCGATCACGGTGGCTTCCGGTTCCGGGGGAGGTGTTCCGGTGCCCTCTTGCTTGAAAACTTTTTGGAAGCGTCGGAACGCTTGTGGATCCAGCGCCTCGGTGACTGCCGGATTCTGTGCGGCTGTGTCTCTCAGAGAAACGTTGCGCTTCAAAATCACCACAATCCCCCAAAACGCAGCTAGCAAGGAGGCTAGTCCTCCGGCGAGTTCCAAGGAGAACACAGCCACCACCACCACGCTCCCCACACTCCCTGCCCCAAGACCCACCTTTTGCCACGTTCGCACGTTCCCCTTATTCGTAGCCCAACTGACGCAGGTGAAACGCATCGTCGGTCCAGCGACGCACCACCTTGACATGCAGGCCCAAAAACACCTTGCGGCCCAAAAGACGCTCCATCCGCAACCGTGCGGCGGTGCCGATTTCCTTGAGCATCGCTCCGCCTTTGCCGATGATGATGCCCTTCTGCGAGTCGCGCTCCACGCAGATTTGGCAGTGGATGCTGATGAGACGTTCAGACTCCTCAAACTGCTCCACCCGCACGGCGGTCGCGTAGGGCACTTCCTGCTTGAGTCTCCGGAACAACGCTTCGCGTACAAATTCGGCCACCAGAAAACGTTCGGTCGCATCCGTCACCTGGTCGCTCTCGAAAAAGAACGGCGATCCTGGAAGATTCGCACGGATCAAGCTCAGCAGGGGATCGAGGTTCTGATCCTTGAGGGCTGACCCTGGCACGATGCCGAGGAACGCTCCTGCTTGCCCCAGCAGGTCAATGCTCCGGATCACCTGCACCTTGCTCGCAGCATCGCACTTGTTGAGCAGCACGATGGTGTGGGGTTCACGACCCCGGAACTGTTCCAGAATCGCCTGCTCGTTTTTGGGGAGCGCTGCTTTGGATTCCGGGAAGGGTTCCACCAGCCAGATGTTGAGGTCGTTGCCCACCAGCGTTTCAAGCGCGTAGCGGTTCATGCGCTGGTTGAGCTTTTTGGGGCCTTCATGGATACCGGGGGTGTCAATGAACACCATCTGCACCAACTCCTCTGTGCGGATGCCCCGGATACGGTTGCGGGTGGTTTGCGGTTTGGGAGTGATGATGGAAACGGCTTGGCCGACCAAACGGTTGAGCAGGGTGGATTTCCCCACGTTGGGACGTCCGATGAGGCCGATGAACCCACAACGGGTTTCCGGGGCAGCGTCGGGAGCAGGAGTGGTGGCAGTGTGGGGCATTTCAGGTGGGCTAGATGATGGGAATAATGTCTCAAGCTCCGAGGTTGCGCAGTATAGAGGATGAAGCCTGTGGAATGCAAGCGGCACCTTCACTTTGTACTTGGGGAAGTGCAAGGATTTTTCAACTTTGGAGAACCGAGGCCAATTTCTTGCTTCATGTTCTTTCAGGCAGAGGCGAGCCGTTTTGCCGCTGTCCTGTTCCCATAGTCGCACAAGGAGGTGCTGGATGTGGAGCCTGTGCTTCAAAGGATTCTTCAACATTCAGTCATTTGTTGTCAATGCACACTGCCCTGGCTATGCCCTCCGACGGCCCCCAACGCCAGCAAGAGAGCGATTTCGAGAAAGATGAAAACTACTTCAACCTGTGGGGTTACATTAAACGCAGGTATCCGGACGTCAGCATCGAGGACATCAACTTCACCGAACTCGTCAACCTCAAGGTGCAATTGGAGGGGCCGCGAGGTCTCCGGGAGTGGACCGGTGCCATCGCCTCCGTCCGCAAGCACTGAAGTCCGGTAGCGATGTTCCCCAAACACGGAAGACCCTCACGCCGACATGGCTCAATCTCAAGGTAGCGACGCTTTCTTCGAGGATCGTTTCGACGCGAGCAAGCACACCATCAAAGCCGATCAACTCGACCAGCACGACCAGACCCGTCGTGAGGCGGGTGAAGAGGTCTTTGTGCTGCAAAATCTCCAGTTCGCCGCAGGGCTTCCCGCCCAAGTCGTTGAACTCCTCAACCAAATCATTCCTGCCGTCCTCAACTTTTCCACACGCTTTGGCATCAAGCTCCGGGACGCGAACCACCCGGTGCGTTTCCTGAACCGCGCTACCTACGAGCAGGAAATCGGCACCAAACTGCCACCAAAAGTGGTGCTGCCAGCTTCGCGCTTGGACTTCAATCCGATTTCACGAGTTTACACGGTTACGATCATTCTTCCGGATGATATCCAAAACAACGAGGAAGTGCTCAACATTGCACGGACCCTCTTCTCCAAGCTCATGGGTGAGGTGTACTTGTTGGAAAGCATCCTACCGCTGGAGTTCTACAAACAGAGTGGACACTCGACCAACGAAGAAATCACTGCCGGAATTCTGGAGCGACTCGACCTGATTGCGGCACTGGAGTTTCCGTCCGACACGGTGCGCTCTTATGGTGAGCAAATGGCAAAGCAACTGCGGATGCCGTGGAAGAAGGAACAAGCGCAAGTACGGCGGCAGTGGGCGAAGCAATGGCAGGACAAGCATGAGCAGCAAGGACTCTCTTCGGAAGAACTGTACGTGCTCGACAGCGCCTTCACAGATTTTCTACAGGCTTTCCGCGAGCAACCCGGAGAACTTTGTGCGCAGGCTGTCGAGTTGGTGAAGCAACTCAACGCACAACTGCATTTTCTCCTGCCCCATGATCTCCCGGCGTATCGGCATTTTGAGGAAAGTGAACCCTTCCACTATGTCCAAGCCGCGAGCTTGCGGATGGAGGAGGTGCTGGCCCTGTCCGGATTTGTGGAAGGCTACTGGGAGCAACTGGAAAACCTACCGGAAGACGAGGACGTGCTTGAGGGCTTGCAGCGGCAGATTCGCTTGCGCCTGCGCCAACTTCACGAGGACCGCAAGGCGTTGCCGTTTCTGATTCCGGATCGTGAGGTGGAAGACGCCCTTCAAGAGGAAGCTGGGCAGTTGCCGCTGCAACTGGTCAAGTGTCTGCCGCCGGAAATGCCCAAGGCCAAGTGGAAATCCGAGTGCAAGAAACTGGAGCGGCATTACACCAATTCTATTTTTCTGAAGGTCTATGAAGGGTTGGAGGGCATCCTGCTGTTGCTGCGCACAGGCGAGACGCTCCCGGAGGAACAACAAAACGCCACCCGTGCACGGATCGAAAAACTCCTCCAGATGCTGCGGTTCCGCAAACCGATGCTCGATCAGGTCCGTGCCGTGTTGGGATTGCTGCAAGGCTGTTCAGAGGTGATCCAACAGCAGCGCCGCCAGCACCGTTTTCCGCTCGATGAGTTCCGCAAGGCGTGGAGCTACTTCATTTCATCGTTGCTTATCATGGAATACTACGAGCAGCCTCACGGCGGGACCGGTTTTTTTCAGCAGCGCTTCAGCACCGAAAAATACCTGCAATCCATCCAACGCTTCGTGGGCCATCAATTGGACCGAGGCATCAACTATTTTCACATCGTCCAGCTTTTCCTGAAAATCTATCTGGAGAAGCACAACGATAATCCGGTAGACTATATTCTCTACATGATCCGGAACCCGCAGGCGGCCTTGCGCTATGTTCTACATCAGGTGATGCTGCCCTTGGAAGACAATCCGGATCGCGGCTTGCCCTTCCGTATAGACAAGCTGGACCAGTACCGCGACACCCTCATCAAGGTTTATGACAACCGTCTGGACGAAGCCATCCGCCCCGAAGAATCCGAGGAATCTGCCTGACCTCAGCGGTCGTTTGTCCAGTGTTCCAGTTCTGAAAAAAGCGTTGCCGTGGGGACTTTGGCTCACCGTGGGGCTCGCGCTCGTGCTAGCCAGCGCTTGCACCAAGCCAACGCTCTACTCGCAAATTGGCGGGGAAATCATGCTCACCGCCGTTGCCTTGGAGGTGAGTCGGGATGAGAATTTGCAGGATTTGGTGAAACGCGGCAGTCCGAGAATCTTCCGGCAGCGGCTTTATGAGGTGTTGTGTGCGGCTGCGGGTGGCCCCTGTGACCTTCCGGAAACCCCCAGATTCGTGATTGAGATGCAACTTAACCAAGCTGAGCGTGAGCGAGTTGCCCAAAGCCTTGAAGTCATTCTCGACACCCTTAGCGCCCATCCCGACCTTTCCCGAAAACTGCTCCGAAACAGTGGCCTGCGCAGCCGATCTTGACGGTCAGTGCCCCGCACCAATCCAATTGGCGGCAACCAGCACAACGAGGGTGATTTCCACGACCACCATGCTCCACTGTCGCCACTTGCGCTCTCCCAGAAACCGGACGAACAAAAGCAGGTAGCCTGCCAGCGTCACTCCGCCCAGCAGCGCAATGCCCAGCAGTGCGAGCGTGTCCCCGTTCTCCAGATACTGAAGCCAGCCCCAACCTGTGGAGGAGTGCGTTTGTGCCAGAAACTCAGGGAGTGGCAACGACCAGATCTCCAGCAAAGTGTCCGGAGGAATCCGTGCAGGAAGCAGCCCGCTGAGATAGCCAATGAATCCAACCAGCATGACCGCCACTCCGAGGCGGTTGCCCCACGCCACCACCTGTGCGTAGCCTAACTGTTCCGGATCAACCCGGAGGTCGCTGTCTGTCGATTGGGGTTTGTTCACCATCCGAAGGCCTTCAACACAGAGCGCGCTCCCGCCAGCATCAACACGCCGATCACCAACCGCCGGATCATGAACGCTGGAACATGCGGGAGAATCCGTGAGCCGAGCATTGCCCCGAGCATCACGCCCGCCAGCGAGGGCACCACGAGGGCAGGCAGCACCGCCCCGTGGTTGAAGTACACCCACGCCGCTGTCGTGTCCGTGATCGAGAGCGAGAAACTGCTCGTCGCCACCGCGATTTTCAATGGTGCTCCCATCACAAGATTGAGCAGCGGGACGTTCGCCCAGCCTGCGCCTAGCCCGAATATGCCGGCCAGTAGTCCGACCAGTACGAATCCGGACAGCCCCACCGCCGCACGATGCACCGTCCAGTTCATGCGTTCCCCCGTGGTTTCTTCCACAAACCAGCCCTGTAGACCGAGCCATTTGGCGACCGGATCGTTTCCAGTAACCACAGGGAACTCTTTGATCGGCGTTTGCAACATGATGGTTGCGATTCCCAAAATCACGACGCCCAGCGCCCCTTGGATGTAGGCTGGATTGAGTTCGGAAATCCAGAGTCCTAGCTGCGCTCCCACGATGGAGAAGGCCGAGGCGATCAACGCAACGGGCATCGCCAAGCGTAGGCTGGCCAGGTTTTGCCGCAAAAGATAGGGCGCCGCCGCCAGCGAACTGCCGAGTGCGATGAAGAGTCCAGCCCCACGCACGAAATCAATGTGAAACGGAAAGAAACCGCTCACCAGTGGCACAAAGAGGACGCCCCCACCAATCCCAGCCATCACACCAAAAACACCGATCACGAAGGTGGTCGCAAACAAGAGCAGCATCCACACCCATGCGGGCCACGTTCCAGAATCTGATTCTGCGGCCAACGCCACTTCGGGCGCCGCCAGCAACAGGCACACGCTCCCAACGCGGTGAGAATTGGCGATTTTGCTCAAGAAGCTTGGTGGACTGAAAAGAGAAAAAATGAAGAAACTCAGATGCAGTGGTTGAGACTGCCTGACTCGAACAGCCGGGAGATCAGTTGGACTGGGTCAGGGCCACCGGAAGTTCCGCCGCCTCATGGAAGGCCCGCAGTTCGCGGGAGGCGAACATCCCGGCTTGGTGGTAAGGGTCGGCGTCCAGAAATTCCTGTGCAGTTTCGTGGTCAGGTGCTTCAAACATCAGGAAGGTTCCGTTCATCTCACCATCCTTTCCAGCAAGCGGGCCTCCGGTCATGAGCCGCATCGGCCCGTCACTGTTGCGAACGTGTTTCCGGTGGGTGGCGCGGGTGGCCTTACGGGTTTCCAGCATTCCCGGTTTGTCTTTGCCAATGAAGATGAAGTACATCGAAATCTTCCTTTCGTTGGGGATGAAAGCCGAAGGGTTTACTTGTTAGATTCGTTCTTGGGATCGAGGTAGAAGAGCGAGGTTTCCGGTCTGAGCGGTCGTTTGAGCCAGAGGGGGCGGCGCAGGTTGTCCGGGCCGGGGGCGGGCCGGGTTTTCTCCAGCCACTTCCGGTAGATCGCCATTGACTTGTTGGTGTCCACAAAGACATCGCCGTACTCGTCGTCCGGCTGCGCTTTTTCGAGACGAACCTTCTGGTGCCAGCAGTGCATGCCGCTCTGCGGATCCGGATGCACCGGAAAGGTGATGTTCTGATGCACTCCCGTGTCTTCCCAGAAAATGCGGCTGGAGTCCGGATCGCTGGATTTCTTGATTTGCACCCCTTCTTTTTTACGCATCCGCCACTGTCCGGGAGCCTCTTCCTTGAGGTCCACAAGGCTGGTCCCCCAACGGTTGGCGATCGGGTCCTGCGAACGACGCCAGCGTCCAAGGTGGTGAGAGCAGGCGAGGGTTCCGGGACGCACGGCCTCGGTCGCCCAGACCCGTGCGACAAAGTGGCCGATCTCAGTGTTGACGCGCACAAGGTCTCCGGTTGTGTAGCCGAGCCGCTTGGCATCGGAGGTGTGCATCCAGAGTGGGTTGCGGTTGGCGATTTCCATCAACCACTTGGCGTTCGTGGAGCGTGAGTGGATCAGTGTCGGCAACCGATAGGTGGGCACGAGCGGGAATTCTCCTGCGTTACGATCCATCTCGGATTCGTGGACATGGCTCTTGATGTAAGCGGGAAGCGCGTATTCGGGCCACTTCCAGTCCACCAACGTCTGCGAGTAGAGTTCCTGCTTGCGGGACGGGGTTGGGAAGCCGACACGCTTCCCTGATTCGGCCTTCACGCCCACGACTTCCCCGCCCTTCTCGACCAGCCCCGAAGCGGCGATCGTGCCGTTGACTTTGGCAAGGTAACGCTTGTAATTGTCGTTTTCAACCGCGTAGGCACCATGCCGCTGCATGTACTCCAGCGCCGAGATGCCCTCCTTTTCCGCAACCTCCGGGAGTCCAGGAACGCGCTCGAAGATGTACTGATAATACTCGTCAATCGTCATCTTCTCGTCTGCACGGTAGGGCGACTCGAAATATTTGCGGATGCCGAGCGAACCATCCGGGTCCACCCGCCACGAGAGTTCGATCCAGAACTCGTCTTCCTCCCAAACTTCACCCGGATTTGCTTCGTAGGTGAACGTGACCGGCTTGCCCTGCCGACGCAGGAATTCGCGGTGGACGGGTTGCCGGAAGCCGATCCAAAGCCCGGAATGCGTTTCGTAGCTCACCAAGTCATGTCGTTCGGAAGCATGTCCGACGGGCAGGACATAATCCGCGAAAAACGCAGTTTCGTTCCACGTCGGAGTCAAGGCGGCGTGGAGTCCGATCAGCTTGGGATCGCGCAACGCCTCGATCCAACTGAAACCGTCCGGATAGGTCCAGACCGGGTTGAAGACACGAGTGAAGTAAACCGCGAGCTTGCCGCGTCCCTCCTTGAGAAAGTGCGGGAGCAGGAAGCTCATCTCGTAGTGCGAAAGCGGGTACTCGTCCGGAAAATGTAGTTCGTTCCACGTCTTGTGGGGCGGTGCGGGATTCGGGACACTCGGATGGAACTTGCCCCACGAATTGGGGAGCGTGCCGCCGAAGGTGCCGACGCTTCCGGAAAGCACGTTGAGAAAATGCAGGCAGCGGGCAACCTGCCAGCCGCCAAGGTTGCCACTCGCCGCGCTGCGCCAGACGTGCGCCGCAAACTGCGTGCCTGCCGCGCCAATGCGTCGGGCGACCTCGATGACGGTCTTTGCCGGAACACCAGATTCCGCCTCGGCGAATTCCGGAGTGTAGTCCGCGTAGTGTTCCCGCAGTTTCTCGATGAAGTTCTCGAAGATCGGCTCGGCATCCGAGTGATCGGCTTTCAGCCAGTCCTGCCAGTTGGTCCACTCCTTGAGGAAGGTTTCGTTGTAAATCCCCTCGTCAAGCATCACCTTGGCCACGGCGAGCAGCACCGCCGCCTCGGTTCCGGGACGGGTGGGCATCCAGTAGTCAGCTCGGCTTGCGGTGTTGGAAAGCCGGATGTCCATGACGGCGATCTTCGCGCCCTCGTTTTTCGCCTCCATGATGCGCTGGGCGTGGGGATTGAAGTAGTGCCCTGCCTCAAGGTGCGAACTGATGAGCAGGATGAACTTCGCGTTCGCGTAATCCGGAGCAGGGCGGTCGGCCCCGTGCCAGATCGCATAGCCGAGCCGCGCTCCGGCAGAGCAGATGTTGGTGTGGCTGTTGTGGCCATCCACGCCCCAAGCGTTCAAGACACGCTCAATGTAGCCCTCGTGTCCGGGGCGCCCGACGTGGTAAACCACCTCGTCCTTGCGTTCCTCTTGAATCGCCTTGCGGATTTCGGCGGCGATTTCGTCCAACACCTGATCCCAACCGATGCGCTCCCAGCCGCCCTCGCCGCGTTTACCCTTGCGTTTAAGAGGGTGAAGGATGCGGTCAATGTCGTTGATCTGGTTGATCGTCGCTGGTCCCTTTGCGCAGTTGCGGCCTCGGCTTCCGGGATGGTGGGGGTTGCCTTCGAATTTGCGGACCTCGCCCGTTTCCTTGTCCATGTACGCAAGCAACCCACAACCCGCCTCACAGTTGAAGCAGACGGTCGGCACCAACGAGTAGCGTTTGGTTTTGCCAGTGGCCCAGTCCTTCGCCTCATACTCGGCCCAGTCGTCCCAATCCTCGTAGGCCGGGAAATTCGCGAGGTCTGGAGATCCCGATTCGACCGGTTTCAGGTCATGTTCGGGGTGCTTGTCCGGAAGCTTGGGAATGATCCCCAAATTTTCGGCAGTGGATTCGATCCAAGAGGGCTTGAAGGCGTGGGACATGATTCAACTCAGGGAAAGCAGTTGCGGCACTTGCACCCACAAGCGGATCAGGTACCAAAGGCCAATCAGGGAAAGCAGAGAGGCTCCGGCTAACGCGAAAGGCGAAGTGGAAAGCAGCAGCAACACCAGCGGCAATAGGGTGCCCAGCACCACTCCGGAACCCCAGAAGATGGTCTTGAACGGCCCCTTTGTGATCATCTCGACCACACGGTGTGCGTCTTCGGTGGGGTGTGGAGTCGCAAGTTCTGCGACCAAAACCACCAGTTGCGCGACCAAGCCCCATGCCAGCACTGTCGCCATCGTTCCGGAGATCGCGCTCATGGAGTCAAAGGCGAGGCTGAGAATCAGCCAAACCCCCGGACCTCCGATGACTGCGTGAATGATCATGTGCAACACAAGCAGGGGGCTTTGCCAGAAATCCCGGCCCTTGGCCTGCGCGAACAGGAATGCGGTGTAAACCGAGGTCAGCACGGCGAATATAACCAACAAGCCGTCGAGGCCGCTGCTTAAGCTCCCTAGGTTGGAATAACCCGTCAACCCCAGCACAAGCTGGAGGGTCAGCAAGCCGCCGAATCCAGTGATGATGTAGGCTCCCTTCACCAACCACGAAGTCCAGTGCGGTCGCAGCAAAACGTAGAGGAAGCGCTTCGGCTGATCCAAATCTTTGACGAGCAAGGCTCCGGTCAGGCCGAGGAACACTAACCCCATCAGCACGGAGGCGGTCATTGTGGATTCGCTCAGATGATCCCAGTCCAGTAAGTGAGAGAGGAAGGGGAAGATCACGGCTCCGGCAGCGACCGCTTTGGTGAGAATGTAACCCGCGACCTCCCAGCCCCACAGCACTCCTTTCGAGGGAGCGTCATACACCCGTCGTGCTTTGGGGGCGCGAACGGTTGTCGCTGAGGTGTCTTCCTTGAGCCGTTCCTTGATTGAATCCAGGGCCGCCGAGGCCTCTCCCAGAATATCGGCAAAGGGATTCGTTCTCAAATCACTGCGAGAAGCATGGTGCCCCACCCCACGGGTTTGGGTGCTCCAGTGATAAGCGTTTTCCTGTCCGGCTTCTCCCGGAGTTAGCGAGGCTTCATCACCTTCGATATAGAACAGATTCGGGCGGGTGCCCTTCTCCGGCTTCCGGACGGTCACCGGCTGCTGCGCCACCAAGTTTGCAATCTTGGACTGCGGGTCGTCAAGGTCTCCGGAAATGATTGCCTGTGTGGGACAGACATTGACGCACGCCGGTTCTAGTCCGATTTCCACGCGATGTGCGCAGTAGTTGCACTTGGCAGCGGTGTGGGTTTCCGGATCGATGTAGAGCGCATCGTAAGGACATGCCTGCATGCACGACTTGCAGGCGATGCAGCGGCGGTTGTCGAAATCGACGATGCCGTCCGGACGGGTGAACAGGGCTTGCGTCGGGCAAATCTCCACACACGGCGCATTCTCACAGTGATTGCAGCGCATCACCGAGAAAATCCTGCGGGTGTTTGGAAAAGTCCCTTTCTCGATGTACTTCACCCAAGTCCGGTTCACTCCGACCGGAACGTCATGTTCGGATTTGCAGGCGACGGTGCAGGCGTGACAACCGATGCAACGACGGTTGTCAATGACGAAGCCAAAATTCATGGGCAGATTCAATTCGTAAGTGCAACAGGTTGATTGATGTTGGAGTATAGCCGATTTGGAGTCTTGAAGCCAAGACATTTCTAGGGTTGGTTATTGATGTCCATCAGGCTGCGAACGGTCGCGATCACGCAGCACTCGGCGCAGCACTTTGCCGGTTGTAGTCAAGGGGAACTCATCCAGAAATTCAACGAGCCGGGGGTATTCGTGTGCGGAAAGTCGGGTGCGCACCAAGTCTTGCAGCTCGTGCTTGAGCGTGTCGGTGCCTTCGTGTCCGGGATTGAGTTTGATGAAGGCTTTGACGATTTCGCCACGCTGTTTGTCTGGATGCCCAACCGTCGCTGCGAGCGCAACCGCCGGGTGCTTGAGCAACTGGTCCTCGATTTCCGCTGGGCCGATGCGGTAGCCCGAACTGGTGATGACATCATCGGCGCGTCCGGAGAACCAGAGGAAGCCCTCCTCGTCCATCACGCCCTCGTCACCACTCCGTGCCCATTCGCCGATAAACTTGTTGCGGGTGCCTTGCTCGTTGTTCCAGTATTTCAGAAAAAACACCGGATCGCAGCCCTGCTTGAAAGCAATTTCGCCCATCGTTCCCGACGGCAGAGGTTGCCCCTCAGAATTAATGACCGCCACCTCGTGTCCGGGATAGGCTCGCCCCATGCTACCGGGCTTGGCAGGGGTGAGCGTCTGACAGTTGCCGATGATGTAGTTCACCTCGGTCTGCCCGAACATCTCGTTGATCTTCACGCCCAGTGCCGCCTCCCCCCAGTGTAGCATCTCTGCGCCAAGGGGCTCCCCAGCGCACATGATGCTTCGTAGCGCCAGTTTGGAGGAGTCGATGCTGGATACCTGCCGAAGGAATTTGAGCGCAGTGGGCGGCATGAAGGTGTTGCGGACTTGGTGCTTCGCCAGCAAGTCGAGGGCGCGTTCGGGATCAAAGCGTCGGAAGCGGTGTGAGAGGACCGGAACTCCGTGGAACCACGCGCAAAACACGATGTTGGCCAATCCGCCGATCCACGCCCAATCCGCCGGGGTCCACGCCAAGTCTCCCGGTTTGGGGCCGAGGTCGTGGGAGAGTTCCCAGCCTGGCATGTGCCCGATCAGCGCCCGGTGCGCGTGCAGTGCCCCCTTGGGGTTTCCGGTGGTGCCGGAGGTGTAGATGATCCAGCATGGGTCTTCGGCGAGCGTCTTGCGCGTTTCAAACGCATCACTGCCCTTGGCAAGCAAGTCCGCCCAGCCCAATTCAGCTCCAGAGACATCGTTGTCCACTTGGATGCGAAACTCCAAATCCGGAAGTTCCGGGGCGATCTCGTCCAGCTTTTCGCGGTTCTCAACATCGTAAACTACGGCTCGCGCCCCGGAATCGGAAAGTCGGTACTTGAGGGCTTCCGGGCCAAAAAGATTGGCGAGTGGCAGGGCGACCGCTCCGATTTTGTAGAGCCCCATGTGGGCGATGCCGGTTTCCGGACGCTGCGGTAGCACCAATCCCACCCGATCCCCCGGCTGGATGCCCAAGGCCACCAGCGCGTTGGCCAGACGGTTCGCCTGCCGCTGGATTTCCCGGAAGGCCCAGCGTTCGACCGAACCGTCGTCCGCGACATGGATAAGCGCGAGGGTGTTTGGATTCTCGGCGTGGCGGTCGCAGCAGGCCCATGCGAGGTTGAAGTGTTCCGGAACCTGCCAGCGGAAGGCGGCGCGGATGGCTTCCCAGGAATCGAGGCGCGGGGCGACGGTGGGGATCATGTTCGGCTCAAGCGGCTTGGGTGGCGACTTCCGGAAAAAGGCCTGCCTTCATCACTTGTCCGGGCAGGGTGGCCTCGAAGAAATCCTGTATCCAGTTGGCGGTTTCCAGCAGGCGGGGCAGGTCGATTCCGGTCTTGCAGCCCATGTTGCGCAGCATGTAGGCGAGGTCTTCGGTGCAGATGTTCCCGGTCGCTCGTGGGGCAAACGGACAACCGCCCAGACCGCCCAGCGAGGCATCGAAACTGCGCACCCCGCCTGTGAGCGCGGCATAGACGTTGGCGAGTCCGGTGTTGCGCGTGTTGTGAAAGTGCATCCCAATCCGCACCGATTCCGGGATCACCGCCCGAATTTCCGTCAGCAGGTGGCTCACCTGCGTGGGCACGGCACAGCCGATGGTGTCGCCCAGAATCACCTCATCGGCCCCCACCTCCACGAGTTGCCGCACCACCTCCACGACGCGCTGCGGGGCGATTTCGCCCTCAAACGGACAGCCGAACACCGTACTCAGAATCGGGACGTAGGGGATGCCGCGCTCGCGCACCCGAGGCAGTGTGTTGGCGAACATTGCAAAACTCTCAGCGCCCGTTTTCCCCTGATTGCGCTGGTTGAAGGTTTCGCTGACCCCGAAGGAGTAGCGGATTTCACCAACCCGCGTTTCCAGAGCGCGATCCACGCCGCGTTCGTTGAGCGCCAAACCCGCGATCACGGTGGACTCCGGCACATCCAGCGCATCCAGCACGGCTTCCGGCTCTGCCATCTGCGGAACACGCTTGGGGTTGACGAAGCTCACCGCCTCCACCTTGGGCATTCCGGTACGGGCGAGTCGCCCGACCAGCTCGGCCCGTTCCTGCACCGAAAACATGCGCTGCTCGCTCTGCAAGCCGTCTCGCGGCCCGACATCGCACAGCACCACCGCTTGACCATCGATCTTCATTTCCGTCTCTGTGTTCCAATCATTAGACCTGCCCAGTAATATGGCGAACTTTGAGGCCGTGTCCCCCCTTTTGGAAAGGGGGAAGTTTGTTCAGTCGCTATTTCTGGGCAAGTCGACGGCCCAAGTGACGCATTGGCTGGAGCGGTGACTTCTACTAAAATGGCAGATCGTCCGCACCTTCCGGGGGGCGCGAATCGTCACCGGGAGGTGGTGGGCCTTCTGCACCCAAAGCTTTGAGCTGCCACGCTTGCAGCGAGGTGAAGTAGCGGGTTTTGCCCTCGCGGTCGGTCCAGCGCCGCCCCTTGAGGTCAAACTCCACTGTCACGCGCTGTCCGGTGCAGAACTCGTCCAGCACCCCGCAGCGATCTTGGATCAGCTCGAACTTGATGAACTGCGGGTAGTCCGGATTGGTGGCGTATTCAACCACAAATTCGCGTTTGCGAAAACGGTCAGACACCTGCTCGGTATCGAAAATCTCGATCAGTTCTCCTTCGATTTGCATCAATGACTCCTTAGATGCTTGGTGTTGAAAACCCTGCTAGCGTGACTGAAGTTATGGGTAATTGCAATCCTGATTGCAAAGCTTTTGGCTTCATACCCAACAGTGTGCTGCGTCAAGAAACGCGAGGAGTGTTACCCTGAATCGAGAAGGATTCAGGAGTCAGTATTCAGGAGTCAGGAACCTCCATTCTGTCTTCTAGTGCCTGACTTCTGGATGCTTTTCCTTGTCCTTGCGTTGAACCCTGCCTCTGTGCCGTGTATAGTTCCCTACACTCGGTTGATCGAACCCCACGCCCATGCAAGTGATCGGATACGGAATATCCCCGGATGATTGGACGGGGTTGATGCAAAGCCTGCGTACCGCCCTGCCCGCCCTCAAGATGCAGGGGCGCTGTTTGGAGCAAGGCCCCCAGACCCCGGATGCGGTGCGGGAGGCTGGAGTGCTGCTGATGCAGGAGGCACCGACTTTGCTGGCGTTCCGCATTTCGGCGTTTCCAACGGCGGATGAGGCGATTTTCTTTGTCCGACAGATGCAGTTCCGTGCGGGTAGCGCCCTCACCACCCTGCTGTTTGTCGCTCCGGAAACCAATGAAGTCGCGGATCTACTGAAACTTGCTCCGGAGGTGCAACTTTCCAACGGCCTCTGCTGCACCCTGACGGACCCCTCGCTGCTGCTCTCCCATCACATCCGCCGCTTCCCCCGCGTTCGTGTGGACGGGGAGGTGCGCAGGCTTGTGCTGCGCAGAACAGGCGTAATTTCCGGAACCCTGACGCTGGAGGAACTACCCCTCAACCAGCCGCTCCCGCTGACGGCAGTGGAGTCGGTGGAAACCGCATCCGGAGCCACTGCTACCGAACTCTGGCTCAAGCAGTTTCTTGACCAGCAGTCCCATCCCATCCGTCCTGCCCAAATCCGGGGCCTCCTCCGCGAAGAGCAGGGCTGCTTCCTGTTCCCCGGCGTCCCCCTCAACGCCGTGACCACCCTCAGCGTAGACGACGTGACCATTGGTCATCTTTTGCGACGTGACGGCTTTCAGCCCAGCGCCTACCCCTTTCAGCGTCTGGTGGCCACCTTGCAGGAGGCCGTAGACTCACAGAAAACGGAACCGATACTGACGCCCCCGAATTTTGAGGACTCGGTGCGCTGCCTTAGCACTCTGCCGATTCTCAACGAGTTGACAGAGTCGGTGCTGCTGCGCCACGGCTACCGGGATGTGGCCTCGCTGGCCGAACTGCCCAGCGGACGACACGAGCTGGAATCCGGGCTGCTCTGGATTCAACTCACCCCCTTTCCCAACGCGGTGGTGCGCGGTGTGACGCTGGACTGGACGGAGGATTTGCAGGAAGTCGTGGGACTGTTGGACCGACACGCAGAAATCCTGAAACAACACGCTCCCAGACTCACTGGAGGCCCGCCGCTGTCTCGGATTGAACTTGACCAGCAACTCGCTACACTGGAGACTAAGGAAAAGCAACTACGGCGTGACCACCAACTTTCCCGGAACCGCGAGCTGATTTACACGCAGGAAGCGCAGGTTCTCCAGAAAGCCCTCCACCAGTCGCGAAAACTGGAAACGCTGCTTGAGCATGTCCTCGACTGGAATCAAGTGTCGGAGAACCCGGAAGTCTTCCGGAGTCCCCAAGCCCTGCTGCTCTGCGAGGACGAGGACGAAGCCTCGGAGATGATGCGACGGCTGATTCAGGTGGACCGCAAGCGCTGGCTCAACCCGGAGGATTTCCCCGATCCCGAATCCTTGGCTCAGCTAAGCGAGGTGGGCTTGCCTGCTCTGGAATCCGAGTGTCAGGTTTTCGCGACTCCAGAGGCTCGCACTCATTGGGAAATCCTGCTGCGGGCCACAACACACGCAGCGGAATACGCGCAGGCGTTTCACCGCGAGCAGTCCAAAACACAGGAGCGGCTCAAACTGGAACTGGAGGGGCTGGCGATTCAACGCTGTAAACTCGTAGTCCAGTGGCTCCACGGGGTGCTGCTCCGCCTGCTCAAGCGCGACCAAACCCGCTTGCGAACCTGACTTTTGGGTTTTCGGTGGTCGGTTTTCAGTTTTGTTCAGCCTTTTACCTTCGCCTTATCCTCAGATGATGACCAACTCCCTGCAACACCTCATTCTCACGCTGCACCATTTTTGGACCGAGCAGGGCTGCCTGATCGCCAACCCCTACGATGTCGAAACCGGCGCGGGCACCATGAATCCCATGACCACCCTGCGGACGCTGGGCCCGGAGGAGTGGAAGGTCGCTTATGTGGAACCCTCACGGAGACCCGTGGATGGACGTTATGGCGAGAACCCCAACCGCTTGTACCAACATCATCAATATCAGGTGATCCTCAAGCCGTCTCCAGATGACGTTCAGGAGCTTTACCTCAACTCCCTGCGGACGCTGGGCATCAACCCGCTCGATCACGACATCCGCTTTGTGGAGGACAATTGGGAAGCTCCGACGATCGGGGCGTGGGGCTTGGGCTGGGAGGTCTGGCTGGACGGCATGGAGGTGACGCAGTTCACCTACTTCCAGCAGGTCGGCGGCATCGAGTGCCACCCCGTTTCAGCCGAACTCACCTACGGACTGGAGCGGCTGGCGATGTACCTGCAAGGTGTCGAAAACGTGTTCGATCTCGAATTCGCCCCCGGCGTCAGCTATGGCGCAGTTTTCCAGCAACCGGAGTTTGAACACTCCAAGTACACCTTTGAGGTCGCCGACACCGATCAACTTGTGCGCTGGTTCAACGACTATGAAACCGAAGCCGGACGTGCCCTCGATGCCGAACTGGTCTTTCCCGCCTACGATTACATTCTCAAATGTTCGCACACCTTCAACCAACTGGACGCTTCCGGGGTGATCAGCGTTTCTGCACGAGCGTCCTACATTGGTCGGGTCCGGACCCTTGCCCTGCAAGCCGCCAAACTCTTTCTCGAAAGCCGCCGCCTCCTCGGATTCCCCCTCATGCAAGACCGCGACGCTGCCGCCCGCTGGGCGGCAGCGCTGGTGCCCAAGGCGAAGGCGGCTTGAATCAAATGATGAGATCTTCTTGAAGACGGCTTTTCCAAGCCGGAAACACTCGAAGCGTTACGGACTGAAAGGAGCATGATGCAAAGATTCGAGAAAAC
>Ga0209403_10002098_pt1 | contig 24387 bp, 17 predicted proteins | sample ArcticOcean_MG_C_8_FD_187440 | JGI IMG/M metagenome (GOLD analysis project Ga0209403, IMG submission 187440) | Marine microbial communities from western Arctic Ocean - ArcticOcean_MG_CB11_86 (SPAdes) (version 2) | ecosystem: Environmental > Aquatic > Marine > Oceanic | place: Arctic Ocean... | reverse complement strand
TAAAATCATTACGCATGCTGCTTGGCGAGTTTTTCTTGGGACCCTGAGGTTTCTAAAAAGTGTTGTAGGTAATTGATGCGTGTAACGGGGCTTGGGGCAGGGTGCTGTTTTATCGTTCCATTGGGCCCTCCCTGGCCCTCCCGCGTTGCCATCCCTGGACGCTAGTCACGATAAAACAGCACCCTGCCCCAAGCCCCTGTCAGATTCGGTGCCCATTTCCACTGCAAATTAGAGACGGAGGGATTTAAATTAAAAGGATCCAACTATTAAAACGGGACGAAAGAATTCCCTCCGTCCCTATTTACGCTCTAAGCAAAGATCTTCTATCAAGAAGATTACACCGGCTATCTAAGCGATGGGATGCCGTATCCTATTGCATCAGCAATAAAGGCGTAGCACCGAGTGATTGAGGGAGACCGTCTTTTGGGCTCCCGATTGAGTGAGGAGAATCTATCGATCGGCTTCTGAGTCCTGCGTAACTGCAGCTACACCTACGGTTTCAGAGGTCCAGTTGAAGGAACTCTCCCGGGAGGGGTGCAAGTCGCTGAGACAGTAGGGTACGGGAGCCCAGCGCGCCGACACCAGCAGAGAGAGTTACTAAAATTGTCGCAGACAAGCGACGCTAATGAAAAGGAATATCAGACCCAGACGTATCAACCGATTCAGAGCGTTGCATCCACTGCGGCCAAACCGCCAACGGCCACCCCGCTAACCCCCACAACGAATACACAATCCCCAGCCACTGCCGCAAATGCTGAGCCTCCAAATTCAAAGTCGCCTCCTCCCCATCGGCGCCCTTAAACGTAAGCACAATCGCCTCGGGACCGCGAGTAATATCAACGGAATTCACCAACCAGGCTCGCGAATTTGAGCGCTGCTGCACCGGCTGCTCCGGCACCAACTCCGCACTGGCCGCCTGCTGCGCAAAGCCCTGCAGCATTTCAGTCGTATGTTCAGCCCGCGCCGACTCCGACCCAGAGCCCCCCGACTGCTCCTCCAGCCAGGCCGAAAGGTGCTCAATCATCAAAATCAGCAGGCGCTGCGTCAGCCACAGCACCTCGGTAGAGCCGGCATCGACTTCACCAGACAGGCGCACACGGTCTTCGTGTTCGAGGTATTCAGAGGTTATTTTTTGCAGTTCAGGCACGGGGAAAGATCTAGTTTCCGGGGGCTACCAGCAAGGCGCCGATTTCCAGCAAATCCTCCGGCGTCAACATGCCGGTTTCCCGCATCAGCATCAGGTAGAAATTTATGTGCTCGTAGCGAGTACGCTGCAAATCTCTTTCCGCAATATAGCGGTCACGCAGGGAATTCAATACATCCACGCTGGTCACCGTACCCAGGTCAAAGCCCTGCTGATTGGCGGTAGCGGATAGCGTCGTCGACTCCACCAGTCGCGTCGCCGCAGCGGTACGCAGCTCGCTGGACTTCACCTGTAGAAACGCCGTTCGCGTGCTGGCCCCGACATCCAACTGTATCTGCCGCAATTCACTCTCGGCAATACTCTGGCGGCTGATCGCCTCACTCACCGCCGCGTTGTTCCTGCCGCCGGCATACAGGGGAATGGAAACATCCAACCCAATAAAAGTCGTGTCCGTCTGGTTGATCAGGGCATTGTCAAAACCCAGATTGGAGTCTTGTCGCTGCACGATGAGGGACACCCTGGGCATATAGGCGCCGCGCCTGCCATCAATGCTCTTTGCCGCCGCCTGCAGTGCAAACTGGCTGGCTAGAATCTGCTTGTTGCCTGTCAGGGCTTGCTGTACCCAGTACTCGACGTTATTGACGACCGTGGGAACCTCGGCCAATTCAGCTAACTCATACAACTGACCAATAGACACGCCGGTAATAGCGCGCAGGGCTTCCCGGCTCAACGCCAGCTGGCTCTGCAGCTCCAGCTGCTGTGACTGCACGGCGGCCTGGCGCGCCTGAGCATCGTACAGGTCAGTAATCTGAGCCAACTGCAGATCGTAGAAACTCTGAATTTGGTTGACCTGATTGTCGATTGCATCCAGCTCCGAGCTAATAGACTCCAGCGCATCGCTGGACTGCAGCACGGTAAAGTATCTCTCCGCCACATCCGTCAGCAACAGGGCCAGCTCCGCGTAGTAGGTCGCTTCCATCTGGTCTTCACGCAGATACGCCTCGCTGCGTGCGGCGAAAGCCTCCCAGTTAAACAGCGTCTGGCTCAGCGACACCGAGAAGCGCTCGCCATCAAACTCCTGCAATTGGCCGAACTCATTGCGCCGGTTATCCGACAGGTTGGCGTTGGCATTTATCTGTGGCAACAGCGCGCCGTTAGCCGCCCGTTTGCGGGCTGAACCGATGTTTAGCTGCTCTGCGGCGATTCTAAGCTTTGGACTGTAGCTGAGCGCAGCGGTGAAGAAATCTTCCAGGGTAGAGCCGACGCTCGTAGCGCTCCCAAGTGCAGAAGCCTCGGCAGCATAATTCACGGAGGACCAGCTGCAGATGCAGCTAAACCCGATTGCAGGCAGTATTAAATATTTCTTCATAGCGATCAGTCTTCGATAAAGGTGCGAGCCATAGCGTTAGTAAAAGGCTTGAACAGGTACTGCAGAAAAGTCCGTGACCCGGTGGTGATAAAAACCTCTGCGGGCATGCCGGGTAGTAGCACCAGGCTACCCAGCTCTTCCATACCTTCTTCAGTCACTTCAACCCGGGCCAGGTAATAGGGCATGCGAGTCACCTCGTCGATCAGGCTGTCGGCAGAAAGATTTAGCACCACGCCGTAGATAGTAGGAGTTGAACTACCGAAGGTGGAGAAACGAATAATCGCCTCCTGCCCCACGCTCACGCGGTCGATGTCAATGACCGGAACCTTGGCCTCCAGAATTAACTCATCACTTTGAGGCACGATATCGGCGATGGGAGTGCCCGGGCCGATGACACCACCGATGGTGTGAAACTGCATACCGTTGACTATGCCATCCACCGGCGCCCTCACCACGGTTCGACTGACAATATCCTGCAGCGCAATCACTCTCTCGCTAATATCCTTAAGACTGGTCTGCACGTTTCCCAGTTCATTCACCACCTCGTTATGAAACTCTCTGTCCTGTTGCAATATCTGCAGCCGGGCTTCGCCTATTTGTACTTCCGTAGCAGCGATGTTGGCGGTAAGTTCGGCCGCTTCCCCTTCCAGGCTGGCGACATTGCGCTCCAATTCCCGCAGCCGCAGCTTGTCGGAGAAACCCTGGCTCAACAATGCAATTACATCTACCAGTTCTTCGGCAAAAGAAGCGGCCAGTGTCTCCTTGCTGGTTTTCAGTGCGGCCTGCCCCACCAGCATGGACTGCAACTGCACGATGCGCTGTTCCAGCACTTCAATGCTGCCTTCCATGGCCGCTTTACGGGCTGCGAAAATCTGATTCTGGGAGGCGATCTCTTCGCCAACATTGGTCTCGCTCGCAACCAATACGCTCGGGTAAGCCACAACGTCTGCACGGTCACGCTCGGCCATTAATCGAGATTCTCTGGCTTTCAGTGCCACAAACTGGCTATTGGTAATTCCCAATTGCGACACTGACTGCGTGTCATCCATTAACAACAGCGGCTGCTGGGCGACAACATGATCTCCATTTTGGACATAGATATCGCCGACAATGCCGCCTTCCAGGTGTTGCACCACCTTTGAGTAGGATTTGACAGTTACTGTTCCTGCCGCCCGTGCCGCACCATCGAGCGGCGCCAACGCCGACCAACCGCCAAACACACCAAACACCAGGAAGAAAATGATCATCCCCACCCGCCGTGGCATCGCCATACTGGTATCCGGCGAGATCTCCTCGTAGTCGATTACTGTCGCTGCCGCGGCTTTATCAGCCGGGATAGGCAGGGAGCTGCTTGGATTACTGTCTGTTGTCACTGTCTTGTCTCTTTAAAATTGTCGAACGAGTGTGTAGTAAGCCGGGTCCGGGTAGCGTTGCCGCTTGATTTTCGCCGTCAGCATCTCCTCGCGGGTATTTAGCGCGGTTTAGCCCGCTGCCGTTTTCTGCGCCGCCACTGGTGCCATCAGGCTGGCCAGCACTTCTTTCTGCGGGCCGTACTTCAAAGGTGCGCCGTCTTTCATCACCAGCATCTTGTCGACACTGCTCAACACCATGGTGCGGTGGCTAATAATAATCACCGTGCAGTTCAGCGCCTTAATTCTGTGTATGGCTTCCACCAATTCTCTTTCGCCGGCGTCATCGAGGTTGGAGTTGGGCTCATCCAGCACCAGCAGGCGTGGATTGCCGTACACCGCCCGTGCCAAGCCGATACGTTGGCGCTGGCCGCCGGAGAGAATGCCACCCATGGCCCCGATCACGGTGTCATAGCCCTGGGGTAATTGCAGAATCATGTCGTGCACACCCGCCAGTTTTGCTGCCTCGACCACCTTTTCGGGGTCCAGCACGCCGAAACGGGAGATGTTTTCCGAAATTGAGCCATTAAACAGTTCGATATCCTGGGGCAGGTAACCCAGATAAGGTCCCAGCTCTTCCCTATCCCAGGCGGCAATCGCGGCGCCGTCCAGGCGCACCTTGCCGCTGTGGGTTGGCCAGATACCCAGTAAGGCCCGCGCCAGGCAGGATTTGCCGGAGGCGCTGGGGCCAACGATTCCCAGTGCTTCTCCAGGCTGTAGGTCCAGGGAAACTCCGCGGACCACGACGGTCTGGGATCCCGGCGGTACCACCACTACTTGCTCGGCAGTGAGCCTGCCCTGGGGTGGTGGCAGGCTCATGGTATCCCGGTTAGCGGGTATTTGTTGTAGCAACAGCCCGAGGCGCTCGTATTGTGCCCGTGCCACCACGAATGCTTTCCAGGTTCCCACCATCATATCTATAGGTGCCAGTGCCCGGCCCAGCAACAATGAACCGGCAATCATCATGCCGGGAGACAGTTCGCCCCGCAGCACCAGCAAGGCGCCCATGCCCAGCAGCAGTGACTGCACGATCATGCGAAACGATTTCGACAGGCTGGTGAGTACACCAGCCCACTTGCTGGCATCGGTTTGCAAGAGCAAGACTTTATCGGAGTTGTGTTCCTGGCGTTTGCGGATATCATCGGCCATGCCCATGGCGGCGATGACTTCGGCATTGCGCAGGCTGCCACCCACCTGGGCGCTCACCTGGTTGGCCTGACTGTTGGCATCCTTCATTTTTTTGCCGGTGACTTTCTCGTTGACGAAGGCCAGCACCACCATGACAATACCAGAAAGGATAGCCGACACTCCAAACCAGGGGTGAAACATAAACATTACGGCCACATAAATAGGAAACCAGGGCGCGTCGAAAAACGCAAACAGGCCGTTGCCGGTAAGGAACTGGCGCAAGCCGGAAAGGTCGCTCAGGGGCTGTGCATTACTGACCATGCCACCGCTGAGCAGGGCGCGTTTGAAGGTGGCATCGGACACCCGTTGCCGCAGATTTTTTTCGATGCGATTACTGGCGCTGATCAGAATCATCGAGCGCACCCACTCAAAACCACCCACGGCCATCAGCAGGACCATCATCAACACGGTCAGACTGGCCAGGGTCGACAGGCTGCCGCTGGAAACCACCCGATCGAACACCTGCAGCATATAGATGACCGGCACCAGCATCAGCATATTGACGGCGGCACTGAAAATACCGGCATAGATGAAATAGCTTTTGACGTCCTTTAAAGCCGCAGTGAGTTCTGGGTAGCGGCCGCTGTTGGCATTGTTGTTCATTTGGACATGTACTTATTATTGGTGGTCGTCTGTTTATTCCGGCGTTAAGCCAGAGGCTCGGTTTACTCTACTCTTGAAAGGGCATAAATAGGGGCATTTGGGTGATTTTCAACCCTGTGCCACGAAATTTACATAATTTTGTGCTGCGCCAGTTTAGCGCGCAAACGCTTGCGCACCCCTACAGCTCTTCCTCGCCTTCGGCGAAGTGCTTGAGGATCTGCAAATTGTTCACCAGCAAACGCGCCGGCCCATCCCGTTTAACTATCTGCCGGTTCTGTAAAGTCTGAAACACCCGCGTGACGGTTTCCCTGCTCACATTCAGCATGATTGCAATCTCCATGTGCGTGGGTGGATTTCGTATCTCGGCTTTTTGCTGCTTACTCTTATCTTTGTCCGGTACCAGCAGCCACAGTTGGCAACACACACGCTGAGCGATATTGGGTAGCCCCAGCAACGAGCGCTGATAGGTCATTTGTCGCACCCTGGCAGCCAGCTTACTCCCCAGCACATTGGTTACCCCCGGCGCCTTCAACATGATCTCTCGCATACTGATCATTGGCACTAAGATTACCACGGAAGCAGTAAGGGCGATGACGTACTCTGGCTGTGGGCCGTGATCAAACAGGCCAAGTTCGCCACAAAAGTCACCAGGTTCGACGAAATACAAGCCGACTTCTCTGCCATCGATGGTAAAATCCACGCCCTGTAAGCGCCCTTCGAACAGGAAACACAGATGATCCTCCTGTTTCCCCGCATTCAAGATGATTCCACGGCGGCTAAATTTCTGTAGCACACACCCCGGCGCGAGCTCGGCAAGAACGGCTGCTGGCAGCGGTTTGAGGATTGGGAAGGAGCCTAATAGCTCCGGGGTAACCACCATGAAAATTCACCTGACATCAGTGCGGGAACAGCTATTACTGCGGCTGCTCGAGCATTATAAGTGCTTGAAATGAATTAGCAAAAGCGAGTATCGTGGTTGCGTGTGATCTAAGTCACGCGACTCACCCGCGGCCTGCGGTATCTTCCTCTGCCATATAGTCTGGACAATGCCGTCTGGCCGAGAGACCAGGCTCCGAGGTCCAGGCTCCGAGGACCAAGCGAGAGACTTGCAATGAAACCTATTTCAACACCAATTATGACTCTGATGACACAAAAGTTCTTCGTCAAATTTTCAACAATCTTTAACCTCGGCGCAAGCTTCATCGCCGCGTTGCCGCTATGCCTGGCCGTGTCTATGGCTCAGGCTTCTGAACCCGAGGGCCTGAGCCCTGCGGCTATCCCCGGCATCGGTGAGGTTAGCCTGGTACTGGGCCGGGCGTACTTGCAAGCCCCGGGTCAGCCCCGGCAGCGGGTTCGCAAAGGCACGGTAGTCAAAGTGAATGACCAGATTACCACCGAGGCCAATGGACACGTGCATATACGCTTTGTCGATCAGGCCTTGATGAGTCTGCGGCCGCAAACCCGGCTGGAAATTGAGAGCTACGATTTTGACGCCGAGCACCCGGAACGTTCCACTGTGAAGTTCAAACTGGTAGAAGGCGTAACCCGGGCTATCTCGGGGGCTGCGGCGAAAGCGGCGAGAGATCGTTTTCGGCTCAATACCCCCATAGCCGCGATAGGTGTGCGCGGCACCGACTTTGTCGTCAGTGCCACTGAATCTACAACCCGAGCGCTGGTCAATGAGGGCACGATTGTACTGGCACCCTATTCCGAGGGTTGTTCCGCGGCTAGCTTAGGTCCCTGTGCCGAAAATGCCGTTGAACTGACGGGCCTGTCCCTGCAATTAATCGAGCTTGACGATAATTCTGCCCTGCCACGCTTGTTACCGGCGCCAAATGTCAGGGACCCGAACATGATGCGTGAAGAAGCCCAGCAGCTTATTGCCTCCAGCGTCGAATCCGACACCGACGGACCTGCCAGAGACGAGACCTATCTTGAGGGCGTGACTGCGGTAAAGGTAAATGCCGACGTCGAGTTGGTAGCGAATGCGGCAACAATCATAGAGCCCCCATCACCCCCGGATTTTACCCCGGCCACCACCGTAGCGGCGGTTGAATTAACCACCAGCCAGCTGGTGTGGGGACGGTTTGCAAATGGCTTCGGTGAGCAGGAAAAAATCACCCTTGGTTTCGCCGCCGCCAGCGCCAACCGTAACATCACTGTGGGCAACACCGGCTATGGCCTGTTCCGCCCCGAAAACGGCAGCCAGCGCGTAGACAGCGGTTTGGGTGTTGTCAGTTTCTCCCTCGCCAGTGCCCAGGCTTTTTATAGCTCGGAGAGCGGAGTCGTCGCCATGCAGGTTGGTGGTGGCACCCTCGGCATCGATTTTCAGGAAAATCGCTTCGCCACCGAACTCAATCTGAGCCACAGCGCCATCGGCGCCGTGGATTTTCTTGCCAGCGGCAGACTCTTCGACGGCGGCTTTTTCCATGCCCGTACCGATACCCAGAGGATCGCTGGCGCCGTTAGCATAGATGGCAGCGAGGCCGGTTACCTCTTCAACCGTCAGTTAGAGGTCGGCAATATCCAGGGTCTGACACTGTGGGGAAGCGGTCAGTAGCCATGTCGAAGTTTGCAGACATCAGGCAATTGCCACTCAATACACTGGGATTCGCCCTCGGCATGACCGCAGGCAGAGCGCGCCTGCTGATTCTGGCACTGGCGGCCGTTGTCAGTGGCGGCCTCATGCTGATGCTGAGCTCACCATTGGCCACCCTCGAACAGCGTTTGGGTGCTCTGGGCTGGACTCTTAGCCCCAATACTGCACCGGAACAGCGTATTACCCTGGTCACCATCGACGAGCAGAGTCTGGCTGCAATCGGCCCCTGGCCGTGGCCTCGGGAGCAGATGGCCAGGCTGGTTAATGCCATCGATCAAGCCGGCGCCCAGCTGCAACTCCACGATATCGTCTACCCTGAAGCCAGAACCGGCGATGCCGTGTTGCTGGCAGCCCTGCAATCCGCCCAGGGCGCAGTAATAGCCCAGTTACCGGATCTACAATCGGGTCAAGCTACCCGTGCCGGGGTTATGACTCATGCGCTGAGCGGAATTAGCTGTGATGCTGCACCCGCAGGGGTACAATTGGGCAATACGACTACCTTTTTGGCCCCGGTTGCCGCTTTTGCAGCAATTCCCAAAGGTCACATCACACCTATCATCGCTGCCGATGGCAGTACCTTAAAAACGCCCGCCGTAGTTTGTGTGGATGGCTCACCTTACCCGGCTCTGGCCCTGACCGCGTTCCTGCAAGCCAGCAGTACCCCCTGGCAGGCGACAATACAGCCAGGCAGCTCGCTGCTTGATCCGGCCTTTGTGCTGCAGCTACAGGCCTATCCAGGGCTGGATATACCGCTGGACAGGGACGGCAACCTGAGAATTTCCTACGCCAATGCGCCCTCTGCCTACCGCGCCGTTTCTGCAATCGATGTGATTAACGGGTCTGCCGATAGCAGTCTGTTGCAGGACGCCTGGGTAGTAGTAGGCGGCACCGCTTTTGGCATGAGTGATGTTGTCCCCACGCCGTATAACGGCGCCACCCACGGGGTGGAGTTACAGGCGCGCTTGCTGGGCAGCCTGCTGGATGTCGACATGCCCTACACGCCGCGGACTTCCAGCGGCTTACTGGGCTTATTGAGCCTGATCTTTGCGGCATCACTGTATGCCCTGGCCGCCGTCAGAGAGCGCTGGGCTGCCTATGGTTTACCCGTTGCCGCCGTGTTGCTGCCGCTGGCAGCCTTGTCTCTGCATATTCAGTTGCTCAGCAGCTTCAATCTCTGGCTGGGCTGGCTGTTCCCGGCCCTGTATGGCGTGTTTGCGGCAAGCTTGTTACTGCTGCTGGAACAAGGCCGGGTACGCGTCGAGCGCAGCCGGGTGTTTGGCAACCTCAATAGCTATTTGCCCGATGAGATTGCCAGGGAAATTGCTTACAGCCTACCAAGCTCAAGTATTAACGCCAGCCGTTGCGACGCCACCCTGCTTAGCGCCGATTTAAGAAATTTCTCCGCCTTTGGCGAAGCCCGACCACCTGAGGAGTCCGCCGCCGTGCTGCACTTCTTCTTTACCCGCGCCACAGAAATTGTCGAGCGACACGGTGGACGGGTGCATGAATTCAAGGGCGACAGCCTGCTGGCGGTCTGGGATGGTCACCACCGCGAGGCCGCGGAGCAATCCCTAAAAGCCGCACAGGCAATGCAGTCAGGCTTGCATCACAGCCTCATGCCCGAGCACTCGGCCCCGGGTCTGGAGCCGCTGGCACTCGGCGTCGGCATCGAACAGGGGCCAGTACTGATTGGCTCGATTGGACCCGCTCACCGTCGCAGCCACGTGCTGCTGGGGGACACGGTCGGGATCACCCTGCGCATTCAGGAGATGACGGCAGAGCTGGCGCAGCCAATTCTGCTGGGTGAATGTGTCGCCCGCCAGCTTGCCGATCTGGAGTTGGAATCCCAGGGCAGTTACCTGCTCAGTGGTCTTAAGACTCCTCACGTCCTGTTCGCGCCAGCTGAAAATGTCTCGCGCCAGGACCTGCAAACCCCGCCGGATCTCAAGTTGGTCACCGGCAGACATTAAGTAAAGGTTTTAGGCAAAGGATTGCGCTTAACAGACTGTCTTGTGGAATTAGCCTTGAGTTGTAGCCGGACTCTACCAGCAGTTCTTGCATGCAGTGCAGCGATTCAAGATAATTGCCCCCACAAATTCAGACAAGCGATGTGCCCGGAAAACTTTGTGTTCTACTCTATGTTCCATCAGGAGTGGCCCGAACAGCGACTCAAAGCTAACTGACAGGCTTCTCAAGGCGCATGCAACGATTTTTATTCTTCTTGCTTCTATCTATACCTGCGTATGCCAGGGCGGCCTGCCCGGACCTGTCCGGTTTTTATCCGGGCAATCAACCCGACTGGGCCAGTCTGGAACAGCAACTCGCGCCACTGTTGCCTGAGTGCCTCGATAGCTCGGAGTTTTTTGCTCTCCACGGCGCCGCGCAGCTCAATAGCGGGCAATTGGCAGCAGGCCTGGAATCGCTGGAGCGGGCCTTACTCATCGATCCTGACAGCGGCCCGGCCCACATCGACTATGCCCAGGCTCTGTATGAACAGGGACAGTTGTTTACCGCGCTGGAAATTAACGCACAGCTGCTTGAGCGTACCGACTTACCACCCAATCTTGCGCCATTACTACTAAGCCGCCAACAAAGCTGGCAGGCACTGACCCGGGAAACTGTCTACCAGCTCGATGTACTGGCAGGCTATGACGACAACCTAAATGGCGGTCTGGACTCGGGCCAGGTCACGCTGACCTTATCCGGGGAGCCGGTACCACTGCAGCTGAACCGGGAATTTCGACCTATCCGCGGGCCCTATCTCAATACCGGGCTGGCGCTTCGCCATAGCCGCTTGACCCCACAGTCCCAGCACAACTGGTCGGCGGAAGTGCGGGGGCGGATAAGCGAAGACCAGGAATCCAATTTGCTGCAGGTAGCCACCTTCTATAGTTTCCTGCGTCCCAACCGTCGCCGCAGTTGGCAATTGAATGCCGGTATGAATCACCTGTTCTTCGGTGGCACCGCCCTGTTCTCTGGCACCGGCGTCAATGCGCGCTATCAAGCCGACAGTAGCCGGCGCTGCAAGCCGGACTATGGCGTAGCCCTGCAGCACCAACTGTTTCATAAGCAGAGCCAGCTCAATGGCCTTGAAAGCAAAGCCGCTGTTGGCATTAACTGTCCGCTTGGCAGTGCCAATGGTAGCCAGCTTCTGCGCGCTGAGTTTGGGGCGTTACACAACTCGGCGTTAAAAAGTGGGCGCCTGGGCGAGGACAGGCGTGGCTGGCAAGTTAATCTGGACTGGCAGCTACTACTACCCCGCGGGACATTCCATGCCCAGCTTAATCATACCCGCCTGGACGATGACGAGGGTTATAGCCCGCTGGTCGCCAATGGCGCCGCCCGCACCACCAGACGCAGCTATGTGCTACTGCAATACCGCCAGCCTCTGCAATTTTTGGGACGCGACACCACCTTGCTGATGAATATCTACCACCAGCGCCAGCGCAGCAATATTGAATTGTTTCAGAGCACCGATACCAGCGCCGAGATTGGTATTAGTTGGGCCTTCTGAATCGGTCGCTTTCGATGGCCTGGGCTTGCCCCTGAATTTGGTCCTAAAACAAGGCAAATGACGCGCATTAGTCGATGCAATTCCCATTTAAAAGAACTAATTACAGTTAATCCCATACAAATGTTGTTTTAATATTTCAGAGAATGTAACATCGTGCCGATATCTGCTAGACGGCGGCGCTGTGCGTGTGCCAATAAGCTTGATGTAAACAGAATTTTCGGGGGATCCCACTTGCGTGTGACGACAGTCACAAGCTAAGAGAGAAAGCTTGATTACACTCGTTGCACCGATAATGGGATGAAATGCCAGGCGTTGGTCTGTCCTCATCGGATACAATAAATTGAAATCGATTTCAAGGAGCACGGAATGGCTATAACAGCTGCAACACGTAAGAGTATTATTCAACTGGTGGTTACAGCGAATAACGCTGCACCAGGTACCACATTATTGAGCACATTGGTTGCTGCATCTGAAGGGGGAGCTTCGCTTGCAAGTATCGCAGCCACTCTCACAGCTAGTAGCACATTCACTAGCACCTATCCTGCTTTCCAAACATCTACTGAATTTGCCACTGAATTCCTTGGCAACCTGGTGCCGCAAGCATCTGCAGCGGCTCTAGCAGAAGGCATAACCGTAATTGAAGGCTTGTTAAATGGCGGCTCTACCAGGGCAGATGTGGTGCTGCAAGCATCGACTTACCTTGCTGGTCTCTCTGAAACGCATGTAAGCTTTGGGACATCAGCCGCAAATTTCAACAACAAAGTTGAAGTGGCCACCCATCACACTATTACTCTAGAACTGGATACTGGCATGGCTACAGCCCTCACTGGTGTTACCAGTGTTGATGCGACTGTAACTACAGCTAATGCCGTACTTGGTGGAGCCACTTCTGCGGCTAACACAGCTGCCACGGCAGCAATCGCTGCTGCCGACGCCGCGATAGCGACCGCTACAGCAGATGATGTTACTTATACAGCGGCCGCTGCTGCTTCGACCGCAGCCGATGCTACCGCTGCCTTGACCGATGCTGTTGCGTTAGCTGTGGTTAGTGCTGCGTCTACAGCGGCGGCTGCTGCTGCTGTAACAGCTCAAGCCGCAGCCGATGCTGTCGTAGTTACTCAGCAAGCCGCGCTTGCTACAGCTATTACAGCCGGCGTCGCGTCAGATGTTAGCAACGCAAATGGCACCCTGCTTATTAATCAAGATACAGCGGCTACAGCGGCCACTACAACTACGACCACTGCAGCTACAGCGGCTACAGATCTGGCGGCTACTGCTGCAGCTGTCGCAAATGATACTGCTGCTGCAACTGCGGCCACCGCATTAACGGCCGCCACTACGGCTATCACTGCTTCTGGTGCTGCCGACGATGTTGCTGCTGCCGCTGCTGTCACTTCCGCTGCTGCTGCCGTTACTGCTGCTGCTGCCACTGCAGTCACTGCGGATGACACAGTTTCCGCAGCTCTTGTACCCCTTGCCGCGGCCACAGTTACCAGTGCCGCAGTAACTGGTGCCACTGCTGCCGCTGCTGTCGCGGCTGCTGCCACTGCTGCCACTGCCGCCACTGCTGCTGCTGCTGCTGCCACTGCTGCTGCTGCTACGGTGACAGCCTATGACGCCGCTCTGGCAACTTTTAATACTGATGATGCTGCTGCAGCTACTGCATTAACGACTGCACAGACTGACGCTGCCGCTGCCGTTACCGCGAAAGCCGCTGCTACTTCAACTCCCACAGCCGCCACCTACACCACAGCGGCTGCTACATCCACTGCAAGTGCAGCCACGGCGGCGAGCACTGCAGCAACGGCTAAGACATCTGCAGATGCCCTGGTAACAGCTGCTGCTGCCACTGCGGCAACTACGGATGATACCAGTGCTGCTACTTCGGCTACTGCCGCTGCTGCTCGGGTGACCACTGCCAATGGCCTGGTGACTACAGCTGCTACCGACACGACTGATGCTGCTGGCTCGGTTACAACCTATACAGCGCAAGCTTTTACTCTCACTACTGCTACGAACCTATTCACTGGTGGCGCCGGTAATGACACATTCACTGCTGACAACACTACTTTAACCGCTGCTGATACTTTGAAAGGTGGAGCTGGTACTGATACGTTGAATTACACATCAACAGCTACTGCTGCATTGGCCATAGCGGCAGACGTCTCGGCAATCGAGGTGATTAACGTTCGTCAAGTCGGTGGCGCACTTAGCTCCTCTGACTTGTCTTTGTGGACGGGTATTACAGACTTCAATCTTGATCGTTCGAACGTTGCAGCCCAGGTTACTAATATGCCCAGCGGTAGTTCGTTTGGTGTTATTGGCAATGAGTCTGTCAGCAACGTCGGCGCGTTGCAAATTGGTTACGCCGCTGCTGCCACTGCTGCGACAATCAACTTCTCCGGCGGCACCTTGGGTGCAGAAGCTGTGACGTTGACTGGTACCAAACTGACTTCAGTAATCATCAACTCTACCGGTGCGACAAACGTGCTCGGCGCGTTCACGGATGCTGCCTCAAACAAATCTCTGACAATCAACGGTGATACTGCACTAACGTTTAGCTCGATCGCTGATGGTGCAGCACGTACGTCGATTACGATCAATGCAACTGGCAAGGTGACGACTGGTGCGGTGACTTCTAGTGCTACGACTACCCTTGCCATCACTGGTACTGGCGACGTTTCATCAAACATGAATGCCATGGATGCAGCAACTATTACTATTTCTGGCTCTGGTGCGGTCTCCGTGGGTACGTTGAACGATGCAGCGAAGACTATTACCAACACACAGACTGGCGGTAGCTTTACTGCGCAGCTGGGTACTTTAGTGACTCAGACATATGCAGGTGGTGCAGGTTCTGACATTATCACCGTACCTGCGTTAGTGCTGACAACTGGTTCTATCGATGGCGGTGCTGGTGCTGCTGATAAGTTGACTATCGGATCTAACGTTACCAACATAAACTCCACCACACTGGCCGCCAAGTACACGAACTTTGAAACCCTTAGTTTGAATGGCACCTTGAATATATCGCTGGTCAGTGGCATAACCGCGATTGAGTTGAGTGGCGCAACTAACAACATTAGCAAATTGACCGCTAGCCAAGCTGCCAACGTAACGGCGAGTGGATCCACCATCGGTGCTACTACGATTGCACTGACAACTGCTACGGGTACTTCTGACGCGCTGACTCTGAAATTGGGCTCCGGTCTGACTACAGGCGTGTCTGCAGCTACTTCTGTCCTAACGGTCACTGGGTTCGAAACGTTGAACCTGGTAAGCAACAACGGTCCAACAGCGACTGCAGTTGCTAATCAAACATCAACGATTACGGGTGCTATCGTTGGCGCTACTCTTACGTCAATCAACTTAACCGGTTCTACATTTGTGTTTACTGATATCGCTACGACGAAAGCCGTAGCCATTGATGGCTCGGCTCTGGCAGGTGATGCCAACACTACGGCCGCTTCAGTGAAAGGTTTGACTGTCTCTGGTAGTGCGACTGCTGGATCAACCATTACTGGTTCAGCTTTCGTTGACACATACACGATTGGTGCCGAAGGTTCTGCCTACATTGGTGGCGACGGTAAAGATAGCTTTACCACCACTACTGCAATAGTTACAGCTGATGGTGTTACAGACGGTAGTATCGACGGTGGTGCAGGCACGGATACTCTGACTCTGACAGATACAACGACTACGTTGACTGACAATCAGTTCATTAACCTTAGCAACCTAGAAGTTCTTGCTCTAACCAATACCACAGGTGATTTTACTTTAACAACAGGGGCCGCATTTAATACTGCTTTCTCTGGTGGAACAGCAACCATTACCACCGGTACAATGGCTGCTACTAAGGCACTAACTCTTGCCGCTGGATTGGCAACTGTAGCTGTAAAGATAACTGTTGATGCGACTCTCTTGGTTGGTGCGACTGCTGGTGCAGATATTACAATAACTACAGGTACTGCTGCAGACACAGTTACGGTTACTGGCGATGCTACTTGGGTTGGTGTTGCTGGTGACGGCTCTTCAATCATCGTTTCTACAGGGGCTGGTGCTGATACCATTTCTGTAACCATTGGCTCGCTTCTTGTTCAAACCACCTCTCAGGCTATCAGCATCACTGGTGGCACTGGAGTTGATACGATCACTAAAGTGGGAGTAAATAAAACGAACGTTGCATCTACTGCAGTTTTCGTCATGGCATCAGGAGACTCAAACGCGGCTGTGGGCGCATTCGACAGTATAACTGGCTTTGATGTAGCAGATGGTACAAATCTCGCCGATGTCCTTGATTTCGCAGGCACTGGTGCGGTTACTGATTTTACTGCACACGCCGACTTTGGCGTAATTTTAAGTCATAGTCTTACAACAGGTGTCGTTCTATTCGATGACGCAGCTACTTACGCGGCTGAGCTAATAATTAATTCCACAAACTTAGCTGATGTGCTTGGTTATTTGGCTGCGAATACAGCAACCTTAGATGCTGTAGCATTTGCCTACGATAGCACTGGAGACGGTGCCAATGATGCAACAATGGTCTTTAGCAACCAAGCTACAGATTCATTAGTGCAGCTAGTAGGCATAACCGGTGTTGCTACAATGAACGCAACCCTGACTACAACAACGGCTGATACAATTGGTATAGCCTAGTCAGAGATAGGGGACACTAATAGGATAATAGCTTAACGAATTTATCCTTTAGGAAAAGGGGATACTAATAAGGCACTAACTTAAAAGTATCCCCGGTTTCTACCCTCTAAAGATTCGAAAGATTGAACAGGATGTTCAAAACATGAAGTAAAGGCGAACACCGAAAGGCAAAGTAACCTTGGTATCTGAGCAAAGATACCTAACGTATAAAACACCCCGATTCAGCAATGCGTTGGGGTTTTTTATGAGCGATCAAGAGTGAAAACCAGTAGAATGGAAAAACTAGTAGTTTATAGGGATGAGAAAGCAGACTGCCCCTGTTTATGCTTGGTTTGAAGAGTAAAGACTCAATATAATTAGATTGAATTTCAGTATATGAGGAAACAGGAATGAGCGAAGAAACCAATACAATTACAATCGATGACAAAGACTACAACTTGGATGACTTGTCAGATGAGTGTAAAGCCGAAATTCAGTCTCTGCAATTTTGCGAGAGCGAAATAGCCAGGCTAAACGCCAAACTGGCAGTTGCAGGAACAGCGAGAATAGCTTACCAGCGGGCAGTGGCTGAGTTATTGCCAGAGTAAAGCGACTATGGGGATGGAGTACTCCTAGAAGCTCCGGTGAAACTGAGGGTGTAAAGATTTCTGTGTAACTGCCAGGTTCAAATGTATTCCGCCAGGCGGCCTTCGAATTCAATCATAAATCTATTCAATGCCATTTTCCAATTTCGGATCGGCATCGTCCATTTCTTGGACGCGGCCTGGATCGCCAAGTAGACCACTTTTTTCACCGAGTCATCGGTTGGAAACAACTTCCGTTTTTTGATTGCCTTGCGAATCACACTGTTAAGTGACTCGATGGCATGGGTAGTGTAGATCGCTTTTCGTATCTCCTGTGGATAGTTAAACAGCGTGTTGAGGTTATGCCAGTGGGCATGCCACAAACGGCTGATCTGGGGGTATTTGTCATCCCACCGCTGCGAGGATTGATCCAGTGCCACTAAGGCTTCTTCTTCGGTGACGGATTAATAAATCTGTTTCAGATCAGTGGTGACGGCCTTGTAGTCCTTCCAGGGCACGTACCGTATTGAGTTGCGTACCATGTGAACAATGCACAGCTGGATATGGGTATCCGGGAAGGCGGTGTTGATTGCGTCTGGGAAGCCTTTCAAGCCATCGACACAGGCAATTAGAATATCCTTTACTCCACGATTCTGAAGCTCTGTGAGCACGTTAAGCCAGAACTTGGCTCCCTCGTTCCTCAAGCCAGCCACATCCCCGATAACTCCTTGTGGCCTTCCATGTTGACGCCCAGAGCAAGATAAATGGCCTTGTGGATAACCTGCTTGTCCTGGCCGATTTTAACCACAACGCAGTCCAGGTAAACGATGGGGTATATTGGATCCAGCGGCCGGGATTGCCATTCGATTACTTGCTCGATAACAGCATCGGTGACTTTAGAAATCAGGGTGGCGGAGACATCGGCTCCGTACATTTCCTTGAACGTGGTGACGATCTCACGGGTTGTCATACCCTGGGCGCACAAGAAAAGAATCTTGTCATCCATCGTGATAAATCGGCGCTGGTGCTTTTTGACCAAGCGGGGTTCGAAGCTGCCGGCCCGATCTCGCGGGGTGTCCAGTTCAAACTGGCCGTCTTCAGTCTGCAGGGTCTTGCTGGTGTAACCGTTGCGGCTATTGTCTGCTTTGGACTGCTCATGTTTGGCGAAGCCAAGGTGGTCGTCCAATTCGGCATTGAGTGCTGCCTCGACCGTGATCTTGGTCAGCATCTGCCGGAACTCGTTTAGATCCGCCTCAGTTTTAATGTTTTTAGCAGCCGTTTGGGCTATCACTTGCAGTTCTTTCTTGTTCATAATCTGCCTATCCTCACCCATTATCTGGGCTAATAATAGACAGTTACACAGAATAATTTACAGTCCTGAATAGAGGATTACCGTATTTGATTTTGACACCAGAATTGGTACATTCCTGTAAATACATCTGGATATTCCTCTTCAAATACCTGCCATATATCCAGATCATAGAGATCATCAAAATTAGGATTAGAGGATCTAAAGTTATGAATAACGTCTCGGTTGGATATTTCAAAACCGCAAAACGCTAAATCTAGCATCCCAAGGCATTGTTTGATTTTTGGAATGGTGAAACGATGCTCTTGCACGTGAAATAGAAGATCACGTACTTCGCTCAAGCTATAAAAATCAGAAAATGTAAGAATATTTTTGTGGTGAATTAGTTTAGAGTGACTACAGGTTGTCCTGAAATCCCTTATCTCCGAACTAGAAGAACCTATGCCCGCGTCGCTAATTTCATTACGTAATTTAATCATAGGCTGTCTTGCTAATTCGCTATAAAGTCCAATTTTTATGAGTCCACCAGGCTTCAAACAGCCCATTAACACTTTCCACCCAGCCATCGGGTCTTCCATATGGTGCAAGACCCCAACACTTTCAATTATATCGAATTGTCTATTTAGGCGGCATAAATCCAATATGTCAGCTTGCAAATACTCTATATTATCTAGACCAAGTTCTTCCGTTTTCCTCTTAGCATACGCTAAACTGTTTAAGCTCAAATCAACTGCGAGCACCTTAGAATTGGAAAATCTTGATGCGGTTTCAATGGATTGTTGTCCCGTTCCGCACCCGGCAATAAGAATTTCAGGTGTATCACAGTTATGTATTTGCTCATCTGGCACTCTCAGATAGATTTCTTTTAAGATTAAAGAGATTTTCCTAGGGCTGAGATTTAGACTGAGATTGACCCATCTTGGATAGGGACTTTCTTCATATTGTGCTCTGACCTTTGAGGATATGCTGCCAGAAATTTCCTTAAAAACCGGGATATAGGCACGTAATTTTTCTTCTTCCTTAACTTCCAAAATTTGTCTCTCCACTACTATTTCAAGGTCGCCAGTTTTTGAAATTAGGTGGTTCCACGGATATTCATTAAGAGCTTTGTAGCTAGCGAGACATGCTATTGCTATTGGATGCGGCTGCAATCCCAATGAAAGCATTTTTGCAACATCGTTTTCTAGCGTTTCTAGGGATTTAGTTTCTGCATCAGATTGGATATATACATATTCATTAGTAAAGCACTGCAAGGCTAAGGCTGTGTGAATCGGCAAAATTTCTTTAGAGTCGGACAAATTGGGGACACTGAATAGAACTGCGGCTCGGATATTTGTGAAAAGAGCCTCAAATTCCAAATCAGGAATAGGGCAAACGCTTAGAAGCTTCAGTAAAAGCTTAACATTAGATAGGCCTTGTAAGACTTCCTGCAGTGATTGTTCTAGCTCATTCAAGGAGCACTTTTCCAGGATACCATTTACAAATAGATCAAATTTCAAAAGGCTAATAACTGATCTAGAAATCTCACTCGGTCTTACATAAGTTTCTTTCTCTAAAAGCTTGAGAATGATCTCAGATAAACCGAGCACAGGCTTATTAAAGACTATGTCAACTAAGGCGTTCCCAATATTGCAATAACTTTCAGCAAAGTCAGGTTTGATCTCGATGGCTTTCTGGTACTGCTCTATTGCGGCATCTAGTTCTCCGTTTTCTTTCAGGGCGTTCCCCATATTATTATAGGCTTCGGCAAAGTCAGGTTTGTCCTTAATGACTTTTTGGTACTGCTCTATTGCTGCGCCTAGCTCGCCCTTTGTTTGCAGGGCGTTCCCCATATTATAATAGGTTTCAGTAAAACCAGGTTTGATCTCAATGGCTTTCTGGTACTGCTCTATTGCAGCATCTAGTTCCCCGCTTTCTTTTAGGGCGTTCCCAAGATTGTAATAGGCTTCAGCAAAATCAGGTCTGATCTCAATGGCTTTCTGGTACTGCTCTATTGCCGAGTCAAACCTTCCCATGCCAGCATTAGCAGCTCCTAGAATATTAAGTAAGCCGATTGTATACGGGAACAAAGGCAATAACCCTTCGGTTTTTTCGATAACTTCAGCGAGTTTTCCTAGTCCATACAGGGTTACTAATTCTTGGACTTTCGCTTTTGGAGGGCTTAACTTGCTTAACGCTTTTTTAGCTATGGGATGATTTGGCGTTTCTTTCAATATTGCGTTGTAAATTGCTGCAGCGGCAGTTCCATCCCCCTTCCTAATTGCTTTTTTTGCACGTGACAATGATCGGGCGACCGTAGTGCTTTTCAGCTTAGCTTTATCCTCCATCTATCCGAATACCTGTTTAGTTTAACGAGTTATAACCGAATCTGGTGTTTAGGCAGTTGAAAAAAGCGGCGTATCTGGTTGATTTGTTGCTGGGACACAATAAACAACCAAAAAGGACACGCCACCATGAGTAAGAGTAATGTTATTGAACAGGAAGGTCGAGAGAGAAGTTCAGATCCATTGACCGGCCTCCTACAAGCAGTTGGACATCAGCTGATTGAACAAGCCGTAGAGGCCGAGCTGCAAGCGATTCTTGCCTACCATGTGGGTCGTCGAACGGAGTCTGGTCATGCAGGCATTGTACGTAACGTTTACCTGGCGGAGCGTGACCCTGAGTTATTGTCAAAAGTGGTGTTTCAGCATCTGAATCAAGCGGCGGCCTGATCGATTGCTGTCACCTCGATTCCATCTTTGAATTTAATTCCCGTAATTACCTTCGCCAAGTAATTAAACCCGCGTAAGCGTCTCCAATTCTTCTCTGCACACATGCCCAATTTGAATATCATGTGGAGCATGCCATCACGGGTCAGGCAACCCTTTGAGCGTTTTGTTCGATGTCGGATTGTACCAAAGGTCGATTCAATCGGATTGCTGGTTCGGATACTCTGCCAATGTTTTGCTGGGAAATCGTAAAATGCCATCAGTTCCTCCCGATCTTTCTGCAAACACAGTGTCGCCTTTGGGTACTTGGCTTCATAGGTTGTAATAAATAGATCAAACGCTTTCTCTGCTTCAGCTTTGGTTTCAGCCGGTCAGATCGAATGCAGGGCTCCCTTGGCCTTGGGCTGGATCGACTTCGGCAGGCAGTTCAGCACGTTCATTGTCTTGTGCATCCAGCAACGCTGATCGGTTGTTGAAGGATACACTTCCTCCAGGGCAGCCCAGAAACCCATGGCACCATCTCCAATCGCCAGTCTCGGGGCACTCATCCCGCGAGATTTCAACTTTAACAAAACCTCGCGCCAGCTCTGTGTGGACTCCCGCACGCCATCTTCAATAGCCAGAAAATGCTTCTCTCCACGCTCATTCATACCAATGATCACCAGGGCGCACAGCTTTTCCCGTTCAGCTCTCAGACCGCTGTAGACACCATCGGCCCAGACATAAACCCACTGATCCAGTTCCAGACGTTTGTCGCTCCAGTGGCGATACTCCTGCCCCCAGGCCTGTTTCAGGCGAGACACGGTACTTGCTGACAGACCCTTCGCTTTCGGTCCCACCAGGACTTCCAGCGCAGCGCCCATCTGACCGCTAGAAATGCCCTTTAGGTATAACCAGGGCAGTGCCGCTTCCAGCGATCTCGTCTTTCGAATATACGGTGGCACTAACGTCGATTGGAACGTCACTGGCTCGCCAGTCTTGGCCCGTACCTTTGGGATCTTAACCGTTACTGGCCCCAGGCTTGTCTGCAATTCACGTGCCGGCAGGTAACCATTGCGCACAACACCCGCATGACCAGACTCAGTACGGCGTGTCGCATGGCGTGCAAGAAGCTCCTGTAACTAAGCCTCGACGGTTAGTTCGATCAGCTGATGTGCGCCTGCTTGCAGGAGCCCGGTCAATAAATCAGCATTTGCCTCTCGACCTTCCAGTTCAATAACATTATTCTTACTCATGGTGGAGTATCCTTTTTAGTTGTTTATTGTCTCGCAACAACAAATCAACCAGATACGCCGCTTTTTTTCAACTGCCTAAACACCAGATTCGGTTATAGCTCCAAAGACTCCCATCCGAGCTTGTTGCTGAGCTGCTAGTGCTATCCTTTGAGATTGTTGCATCTCAAGTCCAACAAACATCAATGAGCCAATCACACCTGCCATTCCTAAAATCTGTATCAAAGCATTGATGTTTATCTTGTTCATAGTTGTTCTCCCAATATAACTGAATAAATAATACCTAGCTTACGACATCGAATCGCAATAACATGGGTGGATAGATTAATTTTATGTTAGTAAATTTTATATGAATATTAAAGGGTTACAGTATGGTTATAGTAAATCTGCAGTTAAAGATTAAGGCGGGAAAAGACAGGCTTTTTTAGATTGGTTTAATGGGGTGCTTCCGGACACTAGAAACTATGATGGATGCAGTGAAGTTAATCTTTGTTTTCTTGCTGCAGAACCAGAAGCTGTAGATGTAATAAGTAAATGGGTATCACAAGAAAAATACGACGCTTATTTGGCGTGGCGTGAAGAAGACGGCACTCTTACCAAGTTAGGTGAATTCGTAAGTGAAGAACCGGCATTTCGGTTTTTAACAGTAGACAGGCAATTCTAGTTAAATTTCGTACTGCATGGTCTCCTGACTGCTACTTAAAGAATTCAATTACAAAGCGCTGAGGTTGCTGACTGTCTAATAATACCACTTATGAAAACAAGCTCTAACTTCAAATCTAAAAAACTTCAACTAAGCATGTCTGTGTCCGTTGACCAAACTCTACGCAAAGCCAAGCGCCACACCAAGAAGAGTGAGACTGACTTGGCCGCACAACTATACAAAAGTATTCTGGAAAAATATCCGGGAAACAAAAGTGCAATTGCAGGACTCAGAGCACTTCAGCACCCAACGGCGGTAAAGAAGCCAACAAAAGTTGGACCCTCTCAAGAACAAATCAATGGTCTAATTGCACTGTACAATCAAGAAAAGTTTCAACAAGCATTGGATGATGGTGAAACACTGGAAAAACAGTTTCCGAAATTACCGTTCATGCCTAACCTACTTGGAGTAGTGAACGCTGCTTTGGGACGCTTCAAGCAAGCCATTGCTAGTTATCAAAGAGCCCTCGCCATCAAGCCGGATTATGCGGAGGCGCATAATAATCTAGGTGTTGCTCTACGTGATCTTGGTAAGCTTGAAGAAGCTGTAACCAGTTGTACGAAGGCTTTGAAGTTCAAACCGGATTATGCGGAGGCGCATAATAATCTAGGTACTGCCTTATATAGTCTTGGTAAGCTTGAAGAAGCTGTAATCAGTTATACGAAGGCTTTGGAGCTCAAGCCGGATTATGTGGAGGCGCATAATAATCTAGGTACTGCCTTATATGATCTTGGTAAGCTTGAAGAAGCTGTAACCAGTTATACAAAGGCTTTGGAGCTCAAGCCGGATTATGTGGAGGCGCATAATAATCTAGGTGTTGCTCTACGTGATCTTGGTAAGCTTGAAGAAGCTGTAACCAGTTGTACGAAGGCTTTGAAGTTCAGGCCGGATTATGCGGAGGCGCATAATAATCTAGGTACTGCCTTATATGATCTTGGTAAGCTTGAAGAAGCTGTAACCAGTTATATGAAGGCTGTATCTCTTGCCGCTGATAGAAAAGATTACTGGCAGAATTTTTCTATTCCGTTACGCGAAATGTCATTTATAGTATACACCGATCAATGGGCCAGTATTTTTCTGGATCTACTCGATCAAAAAACAGTCGTAAAGCCCTCAAAGTTAGCTAAAGCAATACTGGACCTTTTGAAGCTACATCCTTCAATCCAAGAAACGCTGCAATTATTGGGCAGTGGCAATATTCAAAAATCAGCATTGGCAGTCTGTAATAGCTTATCTGACATCCCTTTGTTTCTTCGTATTATCGAGAAATCTTCAATCATTGACCTTGAAGTGGAAAAACTACTAAGGGTGCTGCGTTGTTCTCTTCTGACAATTGCCGCAGAGGTCGTTGGAAGGCGGGAGGCACTCAATTTTCAGCTTTCACTAGCTC
>Ga0209403_10002097_pt1 | contig 24396 bp, 20 predicted proteins | sample ArcticOcean_MG_C_8_FD_187440 | JGI IMG/M metagenome (GOLD analysis project Ga0209403, IMG submission 187440) | Marine microbial communities from western Arctic Ocean - ArcticOcean_MG_CB11_86 (SPAdes) (version 2) | ecosystem: Environmental > Aquatic > Marine > Oceanic | place: Arctic Ocean... | reverse complement strand
AAATTCTTTTCTCTATAAAATACTAAGGCTCTAGTCATATCGTTCCGCAAGGGGCTAAAAGGCGTGCCAATTAACCTCTGGATTGATATTTGTTCTCCATATCTGGTGTGCACAAGAGCCACAGAAAATAAGCTGTTTGTTAAAGGATTCTGAAGAACGGCAACAAGAACAATTTGCCACTGCCCTCAAACTCTTTAATTCCCTGTGATTGGTGTTTGGACAATCTCGGCCAACTGTCGTACGAGATATTTGACACCCATCAATCGATTGGACTCTTCATCCCAATTTCGTCTAAATACCAATTTATGGTCCGGGCGGAGTTTTGTTGTTCCAGATTGCGAGGTGATGAAGTCTATTAGTTCAGCAGGATTTGCAAATACATTATTTCTAAAAGAGATAGTAGCACCCTTTGGACCGGCTTCTAATTTTTCAATCCCGGCAGTATGACAGAGGCGTTTAATATTTACTGTAGAAAGTAGATTTTCAACCTCCGGTGGCAGCACACCAAAGCGGTCAATCAACTCAGCCGCAAAGCTATCCATTTCTGCACGATTATTCAAGGCTGCAATTCGGCGATAAAGCAACATCCTAACGCCAAGGTCTGGAATATAATCAGAAGGGATAAGAACCGGTATTCCTACGTCAATTTGGGGCACCCACTGATTCTGGTCAAGCTCTGGTTGACTGCTAGCCACCTTTGATTCAGCAACCGCGACCTCCAACATTTGTTGGTACAATTCAATCCCCACTTCTCGGATATGTCCAGACTGCTCGTCTCCCAAAAGATTACCCGCTCCCCTAATATCAAGATCGTGGCTTGCGAGCATGAACCCAGCACCGAGGTTATCAAGCCGCTGCATAACCCCTAAGCGTTTTTCCGCGGTTACTGTCAATTTCTGATTTGCTGGCAAGGTCAAATAGGCATAACCCCTAACCTTTGAGCGACCAATTCTGCCCCTAAGTTGGTACAATTGTGATAATCCAAATTGATCTGCGCGATGAATAATGATCGTATTTACGGTTGGAAGATCAAGGCCAGACTCTATAATATTCGTGGTAAGTAGTAAGTCGAATGCTCCTTCATAAAAGGCCGACATTACCATCTCTAAATTTTTGGGAGAGAGTTGGCCATGCGCTACAGCAACTTTAACACCGGGGACTAATTCTGAAAGCTCAGTTCGTAACCGCGGAATGTCCTTGATACGTGGACATACGTAAAATATTTGGCCACCGCGATTCCTTTCCCGCTGAATTGCTTCGCTTAGTACCATCGGATCCTTTGGTAAAATAAATGTTCGGACGGCGAGCCTATCAATTGGCGGTGTAGTGATTAAACTTAGATCTCGGATACCCGTAAGCGCTAGTTGAAGTGTTCGCGGTATTGGCGTAGCAGTTAGTGTAAGGACATGAACACTACTCTTTAATTGTTTGATGCGCTCCTTATCTGTAACCCCAAAATGTTGTTCCTCATCAATGATTAGAAGACCCAGACGATGGAACTTAATCTCCTTAGAAAGAAGTGCGTGGGTCCCAATTACTATATCAATGGTGCCATCAACTAACCCCTGCTTAGTCTCATTTAGGTCATGTACGGAAACAAGCCGAGATAACTCGCAAATCCGAACTGGAAACTCAGCAAACCTTCTGTTGAATACCTGAAAATGCTGACGAGCTAACAAAGTCGTTGGAACCAGTACCGCAACTTGCTTACCCTCTAGAGCCACCACAAATGCTGCTCGAAGGGCAACTTCTGTCTTACCAAAGCCAACATCACCGCAGATTAACCTATCCATAGGCCTGCCGGTCGACAGGTCATTAATCACGTCGTTTATAGCTTGAGCCTGATCTTCTGTTTCTTCGAAAGCGAAGCCAGTACAAAACTCGTCATAAGCTCCTTTATCTGGTCGATAAACTTCGCCCTCTTCCAATTGGCGTGCGGCGGCGACCGCAATCAATTTTTCGGCCGTCTCACGAATCAATTTTTTTAGTTTAGATTTCCTCGCTTGCCATCCTACGCCGCCTAGCTTATCGAGCCTTACATCACTCCCATCCTGGCCATACCGCGATATTACATCAATGTTTTCAACGGGAAGGAAGAGCTTATCTCCTCCACTATAGACAAGAACTAAACAGTCATGGTTTGCGCCAGCTATCGTTAACATTACAAGTTCATCAAATCTTCCGATACCATGTTCAGCGTGAACGATTAGGTCACCCGCGCTCAGAACCGATGTCTCTGCAATAAAGTTTTCTTGCTTGATTTTTCTCTTACTGGGATTGTATAGGCGTTCTCCGAATATATCCTGCTCACCAATTACGTTCAAAACAGAAGTACGAAAACCTCTCTCAATTGGCATTACCACTGCGTTAACAATTGAGGTGTCTTGTGTTTCTATCGATTTCCAATTGGCATCGGTCTTCGACGTGGTTATCCCGTAGTCTGCTATTGCAGAGATCATGCGATCACGTGAACCATGAGAATGACACGCTAGAATTGTTCGCCTTCCAGATCGCACTTCGGTATCAATATACTCTTTTAATACCCCGAAAATATTTATATCTTGCCGCGCTCTCGCATCTGAAAAATTGCGACCTGGCTTGCCACCTTTGTCAATAATTCGATCAGATGTGTCGGGCGCAGAGTAAGGTTGGAGTTGGATTACCTGCCGAGTATTCACCAATGAACTTAATTCATTCCTATCGAGATATAGGCGATTAACCGGTAGCGGATTATATAACATGATAGAAAAGACATGATTTTTAGCCGTAATTGTTGAACGAGCATCATAACAATCAAAAATCAACTCCCATCTGGAATTACATGCATCTGGTATTTGGTAGTCCAGGACAATGGGCCCTATAGGGATATAATCTAAAACTGTTTCGAGCTTTTTATGAAAAAGCGGTAACCAGTGTTCCATTCCCACGTGGGTCCGCCCGTCAGAGATAGCCTCGTAAAGTGGATCGGTCTCTTTTATCGCTCCAAAAAGCTCCCGATATCCTGTTCGAAATCGAGTGATTGAATCATTATCTAGCCAAAATTCTTGTACAGGACGTAACGAAAATTCCTTTAACGTTCCACTGGATAATTGGCTTAGAGGGTCAAAGGTCCTTATGCTCTCCAAATCATCTCCAAAAATATCCAATCTAACAGGATGTTTTTGCCCAGGTGGAAATAAATCTATAATTCCTCCTCGCAAAGAATATTCTCCTGGTTCCATGACGGTTTCTGTCCGTCCATAGCCATTTTTATCTAGATATTCCAATAGGTTGTCTCGGGAAAACTCATACTCTTTCGATATTGTTAATACAGTATTTTTGAAAACCGAACGAGCAGGCACCCGCTGGAGAAATGCCGACACGGACAATAAGATAATTCGTCTATTAGTAGAACGATTTGCTATCAACTCAGTAAGCGCAAAAATTCGTTTTGCAACAATGTCATTCCTCGGAGAAATTCGATCATAAGGTAAGCAGTCCCACGCAGGCAGCTGGATCACCTCGACTTCAGGAGCAAAAAATTGGAGCCCAGCTGCCACCGTTGAAATACGCTTGTCATCACGAAGAACGAACAAAAGAGTGTCACCTGCAGAAACAAGCTCTGGAATTATCAGACATTCATATCCTTCAGGTACGCCAGCATAGAGAATACTTTCTGAAAATTGATTTGTGGCCACTATCTGGTCCATAATCCTACTATTCATTATTAAAATTGATAATCTCTGTAATTAGGTTTGAATCGACCCACTCCGGAACCTCTTCTCTTTCCATAACCCATTTGAGCAGATCGTTATCAGATTCGTCCAATAATAGGTCAAAGGAAGTAAGCTGGCTCTCGGAGAGAGTACCTATTCTGGCCAGGGCAAAGTCACCAATTAACCTATCGGCTTCCTTCATGCCACGATGGTTAGCTTTGTACAGAAGACGTTTTCTAAAATCACTCATATTAAAATCATGGTTATGTACTAGTTTACAGTGCAACGATATAAATCTTTGGTAGTATTCTGTCAGCCCCAAAGACTGATTTATTGGAACAGGGTTAACGATGCGACCAGAGCCCCTATTTTCGCTTTTTACTTCTGTTACTTCGCTGCCAGGTATTGGTCCGCGGATATCTCAGCTTATCAAAATGATCGCCGGTGAAAATTTGGTAGACCTTTTGTGGCATCTTCCCTCTGGTCTTATAGACCGCCGCTACGCGCCTAAGGTTTTTGAAGTTAAGCCAGGCGCAATTGCGACACTAACCGTTACTATCAACCAACACGTTCCTCCACCAAACCGTCGCCTCCCTTACAAGATTATTTGTTCAGACGAGACAGGGCAAATATCATTAATATTTTTTCATAGTCACAAAACGTATTTGAAGCGTGTCCTACCAGAAGGAGAAATCCGGGTAATTAGCGGGACCGTAGAAAAATTTGGTCAAGATCTGCAGATGAGCCACCCCGATCATATTGTTACTCTTGCCGAACTGGATAGTATTAAAGCTGTAGAACCTATATATCGGCTAACTCAAGGTTTATCACTAAAGGTACTCTCAAAGGCCATACAAAATGCTTTAGAAAAAATACCTGATTTCCCAGAATGGCAGGACCCAGCATATTTAAATCGTCAGGATTGGCCTACCTGGAAACGAGCTGTATTACTAATCCATACTCCAGAACTTCAATCAGATCTAGAACCAACATCTCCTGCACGGCAACGTCTAGCCTATGACCAACTCCTCGCTAACCAACTAGCTCTACGGTTAATTCGTGGCCAGATGCGTCGAACCCCAGGACGGGCTTTGAACTCTACCTACACATTACTCAAGAAAGTCGAGAATTCTTTCCCATTCAAGCTAACCCATTCTCAAAAAGTAACGTTAGATGAAATCACCACTGACATGTCTTCGAGCCTAAGGATGAACCGCCTGCTTCAGGGTGATGTCGGAAGTGGAAAAACCATTGTTGCACTTCTTGGAATGACAATAGCAATTGAAGCAGGTTATCAGACAGCATTTTTGGCACCAACAGAAATCCTGGCTCAACAGCATTTTGATACAATCAAGTCTTTGGTAGAAGACGCTGGAATTAGAGTTGCACTATATACTGGTCGTGATAAAGGTAAAAATCGGGAGTCCATACTTGATAATCTCTCAAGTGGTGACACACAATTGGTGGTGGGTACACATGCCTTGTTTCAAGAAGGCGTCGTGTTCCGAGACCTTGCTATGGCAGTAATCGACGAACAGCATCGGTTCGGTGTCCATCAGAGAATGTCACTTGTAAAAAAAGGGCAATCAGTAGATTTGCTCGTAATGACAGCAACACCCATCCCCCGCACTCTTACGCTAACCACTTACGGTGATATGGAAATCTCCCGGTTAACAGAAAAGCCTACTGGTCGATTACCAATAGATACCAGAACCATTCCTGTTTCACGTCTAAATGAAGTTATTACTGCCGTTGGGAGGGCAATATCCAGGGAAACAAAAGTTTATTGGATTTGCCCTATGATTGAAGAATCGGAGGTGCTAGACCTAGCCGCTGCAGAGGAACGGTTTCTCAATTTGCAATCATTGTTTGGAGACCGCGTCGCATTAATCCATGGTAAAATGAAAGGATCAGAAAAAGATGCTGTTATGAAAAGCTTTTCTAAAAAAGGTACTGATATTTTGGTCGCAACTACGGTCGTAGAGGTAGGGGTTGACGTTCCGGAGGCAACAGTCATGGTTATTGAGCATGCTGAGAGATTTGGATTAGCCCAATTGCACCAATTGAGAGGTCGAATTGGCCGTAGTTCACAAAAGTCCTCGTGCTTGCTTCTTTATAGCAGGAACCCATCTGCGCTTGCAAGAGATAGGCTTGAGACAATGAGAAGAACCCAGGATGGGTTCCTCATCGCAGAGAGAGACCTTTACTTGCGAGGTGCTGGAGATCTAATGGGTGCCCGGCAGAGCGGACTTCCTGAATATAAGTTAGTAGACTTTATAGAACACGCTAACCTCATCCAAACGGCCCAGACCGACGCTAAATTAATATTAGAAAAAGACCCAAACCTCTTGACTGACCGCGGGCAGCACCTGCGTTTACTGCTTTATCTATTTGAACAGGACTCGGGAGTTAAGTTTCTTAAAATAGGATAACGGCTAGTTCTATATTTTCTAGATTTTATGTTTTGAAACAAGAATAGGCGTCTTGTCCTTTTCTCTCAAAATATCCATTTCCTCGTAGGTCCTCGACGAAACTATCGGTTGCTGTTGCTTTTCTGTAGATCGACGGTCAGGTGGTGTAACAATACCCCCAGAAATAACCATCTTTACAGCCTCTTCCACTGACATATCCAAGGGCACAACTTCTTCGCGCGGCACGAACAACAAAAAACCTGACGTGGGATTAGGTGTTGTCGGTAAAAATATATTTACAGTCTCCTCTAAGGTAAGGCTCTGCACCTCTCCTTTTGTAGTTCCTGTAATGAAACCAATGGCCCAAATGCCTCGCCTGGGATACTCTATTAAGACTGCTTCTCTAAACGCATTCGATTGCTGTGCTAAGATCGTCTCGAAAATCTGCTTAAAAGCTGAATAAACACTTCTAACCACCGGCATCCGATTGAGAATTCGTTCACCTGTACGGACTACCCAACGTCCCATTAACCCCGCCGTAAGAGCGCCAATCAGTGTGAGTGCGATGAATAGTATTAGAAGCCCTAGACCGGGAAGACTGAAAGGGAGATAGGTCTCTGGGTTATATTTAGTCGGGATAAGTGGAGTAACCCACTCATCAATAAAATTGATAATCCACCAGGCGATAAGAACCGTAATTCCAAGCGGAGCAGTAACAAGAAAACCCGCTAAGAAATATCTGCGTATCCTTGGGATCCGCTTCTTTGCAGAAACCGTTCCGGAACTTTTCAGTTTTTGTCTAACCATTATAAAGAAAATTTAACCAATGTTATTTCAATGTTTTTATACGATTTCCATTTGAACTTTAACATCTCTTTTCCTATTTAGCGCAACTTCTATTCCTATTTAGCCCAACTTCTAAGAACCTGGATCAGCCAAACGATTTGCAACTGCAGACCTAACATTATTTATATATTCCAAGACAAATCTCGAACCCATGGACTACTTTCTTATCTCTTTCTCTTGACCATTTGTAGGTCTATCGTTCTTACCTTAATCTCTTTGGCCATACGAGGCTCGGAAACTACCAAAGACTATTCGCTGATATATCACCTTTCTTAATGTCCCTAAAAGGGATTCCCTTTCCACAGTTTTTATACTCTTTCAAAGAGCACGTCCCGGACAATATACACGCAATTTCCATCGTCTCAATCTGAGGAGATTATTTACCCGTTTTAAATATGATATACTCCACAACACCTTGTTCCATGCTACTGTTGCTCTTGATCTAAAGTTAGATAACCGACATGCTTCATGTTCAAGAAAAGTTACCAGCTAAATAAATATCGCGCCACAACACGCGTAAACTACGTAACGCTGCTCCAATTATGACGATAAATATACCCAAATGTGAAAATAGGCTTTACCTCGAATATCCATTTGTTGGAGTAGGAGTTGTGGTATGGAAAGAAAATCATTTTATGCTAGTTCAGCGGGCGAAGCCGCCCCGACTTGGAGAATGGAGTATACCCGGTGGACGACAAAAGTTGGGGGAAACAACCAAGGATACTGCATGTAGAGAAATTCAAGAGGAAACCTCTCTCCGTATTAAGATTTTAGGCCTTATAGACGTTGTGGATTCAATCGTTACAGATGAGGAAGGACAAATTAAGTACCATGCAACATTAATTGACTATGCGGCTTTATACGTCTCGGGGACGCCCAAAGCTGGAGACGACGCAATGGACTTGGGGTGGTTTACGCTTGATCAGTTGCCGTTGCTCCAAATTTGGGAAGAAACCAGTCGAATTATTTGTGAATCAACTAAATTTATAAAGCCAGCTACCCAAAATACTTAACACAATCACCACTTTTACGAATAGACAATAAATGCGGAACCAACAAATTGTATTAATTAAAGCTAACCTTCCAAAGAAAAATATTGCTTGTTAAAACTCTGGAGAAGTTTTCTTGAAAATATCTTGATTATGGCGCAAAAAGGTAATGATCACAGTCGCAGGTATCTTCTATAACATAGAAGTCTTTATTTTTTGTAAAAATTTACTTTTTTAAGTTTGAGTACATTGTAAACATTCTGGTAATAAATTGCCTTGAGTATGACAAACTACTAACATCTCGGGTTTAGACATGTCGGAACGCGCTGAACAAAGGGTGCAAGAGAGATTCCATGCACTAACAGGGACTGAAAAGGCAGCGATGTTTATGTTATCGCTGGGGACAGAGAGTTCATCTACGCTTTTTGAAAATATGGAACACGAGGAAATCAGGGAAATAACCTCTGCCATGTCCTCTCTAGGCAATATAGAGCCTGGAGTAGTCGAATTACTGTTTATTGAATTTGCCGACTTACTGTCGTCTACCGGCTCGCTCCTGGGTACAGCAGATTCTACCGAACGTTTTCTTCTTGCTGCATTGGACGGGGACCAAGCCGCCGGGATCCTTGACGAAATGCGCGGGCCGGCCGGTCGCACAATTTGGGAAAAGCTATATAATGTCAACGAAGAAGTTTTGGCCAATTACCTAAAGAATGAATATCCTCAGACAGTTGCCGTAGTATTATCAAAAATTAAGTCCGATCATGCAGCAAAAGTCCTAGCAGAGTTACCTGAAAATTTTGCTAATGAAGTAATAATGCGCTTATTACGAATGGAAGCAGTTTCGCGAGATATATTGGAAGGTATTGAGAAAACCCTGAGGATAGAATTTATGAGCAGCCTTGGGCAAACATCGCGTAAGGATCCCCATCAACAGATGGCAGAAATTGTTAATGCCCTTGATAGCACAACAGGGCAACGGATTATGGGTGCATTGGAGAAAAAGAATGCCGATAGCGCAGAAAAAATTACCAACCTGTTATTTACTTTTGAGGACCTGGTAAAAGTTGATCCGGCAGGCATTCAAGTTTTAATGCGACAAGTTGAAAAAGAGCAGTTGGCAATGGCTTTAAAAGGAGCGGATCCGGACACCAAAAAATTGTTCTTTGGAAATATGTCGGAACGAGCGGGCAAAATTATGGAGGAGGACATGGAGGCCCTTGGAGCAGTTCGTAAAAGTGAGGTTGACCAAGCACGATCCGGCGTAATGGACACCGCTAAAACCCTCTCCGATGAAGGTCAGTTAGTCCTCCCAGGTGGTGGTGAAGATGACGAACTGATGTATTAATGATAAGTCTAAACAACTATGCTCGAGTAGCAAATTTAGCTACACACTATTGTAGTTTTCATCATTAGTAGGCCCGTCAGAGACTCGTTGACTTCCATTCACGCAATCCTCTTTTTGGTGTTTTAGAGAGGCTAAACTCACCTCTAAATAATTAATTCCTTATTTGTTATATTTTGACTAAAGTTCTTATTTGATTCACCCACGTAATATTGTGCTATATCTTGCCGTTTATCGTTCTAAAACTAAGTGAAAGATATGGATAATGGGTTGCTCTGCCCCTTTTAGTTTTGGTTGCAGTTATCCAGAATATTTCTGGATGGGGGCCCGGATTCTTGACTAACACTTGCAAAGCCCAGATTAAGTAGGATGCATATGACAAACCCAGATACACCATACTCAAAAATCCGCAGTGCTGCAGAACAAGGAGATGCAATTGCTCAGTTCGACCTGTCTGTAATGCTCTCTAAAGGATACGGTGCCCCTCGAAACTACAAGTTGGCATTCTCTTGGTGTAAACTTTCTGCCGTTCAAGGACATGCCCCCGCGCAGTGTAATCTAGGTGTAAAATACTATGATGGGAAAGGCGTGGAAAAAGACTACGTTCGTGCCCATATGTGGTTGAATATTTCAGCGAGAAACGGTGTCGAAGGGGCCCTACGGTTACTGCAAGTAGTAGAAAAGATGATGTCTCACACTCAGATTGAAAAAGCCCAGGACTGGGCTGGAGAATGTATTAAGAAAAATTATAAAGGATTTTGAGCTCTTCACCAGAATAGTAACAAAATAGAAAGTTTTTTAAGGTTTAAAATATTAAAAAATGTGCAGAATCATGCAGCGAGATTCGGCCTCAAAGGTTTGGAATTTTATCGAACAATCATCACAGAATTATTCGCGAATTCCATAACTTTAAATGCTACGCTCCCCATAAAAAATCTCTTTAGGCCGGTTCTACCTGTATCGCCAACTGCAACAAAAGTGTAGCTCTTTGCCGCTTCAATGATCTGTTCAACAGGGTTCCCTGTTTCGATTAAAATATTTCTTGGTTCAATACTCAAACTGCGAAGCAACTCTGCCGCTTTGGTTACATTTTCTCGGGCCTCAACTTCTCCTTCATCGTCTAAAGATACAGACAAAATGGAGACCTCAGCACCCACCCGCTTCGACATTTGTGCTGCCTTATTAACCATTTCCATAGCTTGCTCCGAACCATCAGTGCAGAGCAGCATGCCGTGGCCTGTTTCAAGTTCACGTGCTACGCAGACAGAGCATGGGGCATGGATAGCAACTTTTTCTGCGATCGCTGGGTCCCATAGATTCTTGGCAAACCCCCCCGCTCTTCCACTTGAGCCCAGAATGATTAAGTTGTAAGGACCGAGTTCATACTGATCTAAAATACCTCCAGCCACAGAACTAGCCGTCTTTAGCTTGAGGACGATAGACTTACCCTGATTATTGGTGTATCCGATTTTGTTATCTCCTAACGGGTCACCAACGACATCTGCATGAGCACTATGTATTTCCCATTGGTTGGCCAATTCCTCGGTTCCTACTAACATGTCACGACCTTTTTTGAGGTATTGGATACCTGGTAGCTCGAGCCCCCAATTGAGCATGTTCTCACGGGCGACACGAACCTGAAGCCCCCCAGTGCGTAGGCCCTGATCAATAGGTCTCACGTAAAGTAAAACTATATCGGCGTCAGGCGCCGCGCCCAAACGCGCAGCGTACTGAAGTCCACGATACGACTCATCTGAACCGTCAACACAAACGAGAATGCGATACCGACTTTTTCTATACTCGATAAGGGCTTCAGAATTGGTTAAACCCTGTGTCAAATTATTCCTTCTCTCCCAATGGGCATCTTCCATCTACACACCCAGCAGTGGCCAGTATAACCTGGCCCCTATAAGCATAATAATTGTTGAGATTAGCGCCATTTTCCAACCAACAGCAAGAAAATCTGTCGTTTTTAAATAGCCTGACGCATATACAATTGTGCATGCAGGCGTACCTACTACTGTTAGATAGGCGAAAGACGATGAAATAGCTGTAATAAAACCAATAATAATTGGACTTTCTCCTGCAACGGAAGCCATTTTCAAAACGATTGGTCCAAGTACAGCAACCGCTGCGCCATTAGACATCGTATTAGTTACGGCAGTGGTTAAAACCGAGATAGAAGCCCAAAGCCCAAAACCGTCACCCACTCCAATTGGAGAAAGTACTGATAGAAAATTCTCCGCGACCCATCGTGCTGTGCCGGTCTCCTTCATCTCAATACCAAGAGAAATTGCGGCACCGTAAAGTAATACTACACCCCAGTTAACACCCGAATTTATATCTTCCCAATTTACCAGTCCTGCTACGAGAAAAGCTGCGGCTCCCAATAAGGCAATGGTTCCCATACCAACCTTGTCAGAGAAGAAAACCCAACCCAACAACACGATAAAAAACATGACAATGGCAACCCAATCGGTCTTTTTCATAGAACCTTCCGCCTCAACCTGCTGCCGGAGCTTAACTACCGCTCGAGACAGGTCACGATATTCTGGCCGAAACGTAAAGAGAAGAACCATCGTTACAAAAGGTACCTGGATTAGAAAAATCGGATAGGAAAACAACATCCAGCGGGCGTAATTGATAATAAATTTACTCGTTTCTGGGTTGCTCGGGTCATAGAAAAATTCCTTCCAATAACCGATCATAATGGCATTTCTTGCTCCTCCGGAGGGGGTTCCGATCCCAGCTATCGAAGCTCCATATGCTATTGAAAAAAGTACGACAGCAGCAAGATTTCGAACCTTGCGAGGATCGTCAGACGTCAGGGTAACCAAGGTGATTCCTACTGGCAGCATCATTGCCGCAACCGTATGTTCACCAACAAATGACGCTAACAGTCCGGATATTACCGAGATTCCAAAACATACTCGGGACGTTTTCGTACCCGTGATCCGAACGATCAACCAGGCGATTCTCTTATCGAGTTTTTGTTTTACGATAGCAACAGCAAGCATGAGAGAACCCAAAATAAAAAGAACCGAATCATTCCAGAGGCTCTTAGCAACAATAGAAGAGTCATGACCTAGTAGGAATACCTGGCCTAAAATTATCAACAACGCCACGCCTGGTAATGGTATTGGCTCGGTGACAAACATGATGGTAGCCATGACGGACATGGCCAGGACAACTTTCCCATCTTCGGTAAGACCTTCCGGCAATGGAGCCATAATAATTCCGGCACCCACGATTACCGCAAAGAAGAACCAACGTTTTTCCCAGAGATAATGAATTAAAAAATCAGACATTAGCGTAACGACGTTACCGAGAAAATTAACGTTGAAACGAGCATAAATTTGTTCGGTGCTGAAAGGACGTAATTTCATTTAGTGTTGTGATAGTCCATTAAACAATCGGGGGAGAATGAGCATCTAACATATTAAAACTCAATTATTAATTGCTTCCCTAAGGGCACTGATAGTTTCATGATAATCATCACCTTTAAAAATCGCACTTCCCGCGACAATAACATTCGCCCCTGCATCAATCACAGATGCTACATTTTCAGCGTTCACTCCGCCATCCACTTCCAGTTCGATGGGAAGATTTCCAATCATATCGCGAATGCGTCGGATTTTTTCAAGCTGAGAGACAATAAATCTTTGCCCCCCAAATCCTGGGTTCACCGACATCACCAATATCAGGTCAACACTATCCAATACATTCTCGATGACTGTTTCAGATGTTGAGGGATTTAGTGATACACCAGCTTTTTTACCTAAATCCCGGATAACCTGCAGGCTCCTATGTAAATGAGTATCAGCTTCAGCGTGTACAGTGATTAAATCAGCCCCAGCATTCGCAAATTCATGTAAATACGGTGCAGCGGGATTAATCATCAAATGTACATCAAGAGGTTTATTTGTAACTGGTCGAATATCCCTAACTACAGGCGCACCAAAAGTAAGATTTGGAACAAAATGACCATCCATTACATCTATATGTATATAATCTGCGCCTGCTTCATCAACAGCTCTAACTTCTTCACCTAGCCGGGCACAATCGGCTGACAAAATTGATGGAGAAATCTTGAATGCACTCATGTCATATTTGCAACCGATCTTAAGCTGCTTCCCCGACGTATTGGGCAGCACACGCTGCGCTATTAAGGTGCGCTCGCTTCAAAAGCCGGCCTTGGGCAACTAGACTATCTTTTTGGTTCAGCCCCCATGACGTTAAGGCGCTTTCTTGCAATGCACGTCCGTAAGAATAGCTTAAGGCCCAAGGACAAGCATCACCGGCATTCATCGTATTTAAATGAGCTGTGGCATCCGCCTCGCTCTGGCCACCAGAGAGAAACATAATCCCTGGCACTTCTGCCGGTACGGTTCTTTGAAGCCCCAAAATCGTCCTAGCTGCAACTTCCTCTAGGCCGGCCTGTTGGGCACAATCCTTTCCTGAAATTATCATATTGGGTTTCAGGATCATACCTCCAAGCTCCACACCCTGAGCAACCAACTCACGAAAAACGATCTCGAGCGTATGTTCGGTTACCTCGGAGCAACGGTCAATGGTATGGCTCCCATCCATCAAGACTTCCGGCTCTACAATTGGTACCAATCCCACTTCCTGACAAATGCGGGCATATCTCGCGAGAGCATGGGCATTAACATTTATGCAATAGTTAGATGGAAGAGTAGCGCTAATTGATACGACCGCACGCCATTTCGCAAACTTTGCTCCAAGCTCGGCGTATTCCGACACCCTATCATAAAGTCCATCTAGCCCTTCTGTTACCTTTTCTCCATCTGATCCAGCCAATGCTTTTGCACCCGTATCGACTTTAATTCCAGGTAAAATTCCTTGATCGGTCAATAACCTCGTTAAGGGAACTCCATCTTTAGACACTTGGCGTATAGTCTCATCATATAGAATTACACCACTTATATATTGCCCTAAACCTTCAGTACGAAAAAGCATTCCACGATAATCTCGACGACTTTCTTCTGTCGAATCCAAACCGACCGATGCCAGTCTTTTTGAAATAGTACCCGTACTCTCATCTGCAGCTAATAGCCCCTTATTAGCTGAGACCATTTTCAGTGCTACAGATGCCAATTGCTCCAGGTTCATAAACGGATATCTCCAAATTGAATTTTCCGCCTCGAAAGCTCCAATACTTAATTTAGGAGCAGCTACAACAGATCCTTGACTGTCTCCACTACAACTTCCGGGGTAATACCAAAATGCTTGTACAATCGATCTCCGGGCGCCGAGGCACCAAATCCTGTCATTCCCACAAATCTTCCATTTTCACCTAAATATTTTTCCCATCCTTGGGCAACCGCTGCTTCAACAGCAACACGGATACCACTACCTAAAAGTTCCATTCTATATTCTTCATCTTGTTTATCAAATAATTCACAACAAGGCATTGAAATAACAGAGGAATCAATCATATTTTTTTGAAGTAATCTTTGCGCTTCAAGAGCAATCCAGACCTCTGAACCTGATGCTATTAGCGTTACTTCACTTTTGCCTTGGGCTTGAGATATTAGATAGCCACCCTTTCCTGAAAGATTTTCATTTGTATGTGTGGTTCTAACCATTGGTACACCTTGACGAGTCAAGGCAATGATTGATGGGGTCTCTTCAGATGAGAGCGCAAACGCCCAAGATTCCGCCACTTCGACTGCGTCTGCAGGTCGAAAGACATTAAGATTAGGAATAGCACGTAAAGAGGCCAAGGTTTCAACCGGTTGGTGTGTGGGCCCGTCTTCGCCTAGCCCAATAGAGTCGTGGGTTAAAACGTATACAACTCTTTGTCTCATCAAAGCAGATAAACGTATAGCAGGACGCATATAATCAGCAAAAACAAGAAAAGTGCCCCCATAGGGGATCACACCCCCGTGTAGCACCATACCATTCATTATCGCACCCATTCCGAATTCTCTTACGCCATAATGGATGTACCGACCATTATAATGACGTGGAGAAATAATCTCAGCGTCTACAGTTTTTGTATTATTGGAACCTGTTAAATCCGCAGAACCACCCACTAGTTCCGGAATTATATTAATGATAGCTTCTAATAATTCACCGGACGCCTTGCGTGTTGCCCACTCTGGCGCTTTTTTAGTAATAATTTTCTTATGGTCATTGATTACATCTAACCAACCCACCGGCAAATTTCCATGAATGGCTGCGTCAAATAAACGGCGTTCATTATCACTCAATGCTTCCAGTTGTGTATACCAATCATCACGCTTAGCACGACTACGGCCGCTCACTTTCCGCCATGTAGACAAGATGTTATCTGGGATTTCAAACTTAGCCGAAACCCAATTCAGCCTTTCTCTGGCTCCAGCAATTACATCTTCCCCCAGCGGAGCTCCATGAGCAGCAGCGGTCCCCGCTTTAATTGGAGATCCAAACCCAATTACTGTTTTACATGCTATTAAAGACGGGTGACTGCTTTCACGGGCGGCAGCAATTGCCGATGCTACATCTCTTGGATCATGCCCATCCACGGCCAAAACGTGCCAGCCACTCGCTTCAAAGCGTCCTAACTGATTGTCAGAAACTGATAATTCTGTTGCACCATCAATAGAGATTGAGTTGTCGTCGAATAAAACAATCAGTTTGTTGAGTTGTAAATGACCGGCAAACGAAATAGCCTCATGGCTAATACCTTCCATAAGACAACCATCGCCAACCAAGACATAGGTAAAATGATCAACCAAGTCTGAACCAAAGCGAGCATTAGTCATCCGCTCTGCAAGTGCCATCCCCACGGCCATAGTCAGTCCCTGCCCTAGCGGACCCGTCGTTGTTTCAATACCTGTGGCGTGGCCAAATTCTGGATGACCAGCCGTCTTAGAACCCAATTGGCGAAAATTCTTTATGTCAGAAATGGTCATATCCTCATACCCGGTTAGATAGAGGAGCGAGTAAAGTAACATAGATCCATGGCCCGCCGAGAGTACAAACCTATCCCGATCTGGCCAATTTGGATCGGAGGGGTCAAACTTCAAAAATTGCGAATAAAGTACTGTCGCCACATCCGCCATCCCCATTGGCATCCCGGGATGCCCAGATCCTGCTTCCTCCACAGCATCCGCTGACAAAAAACGGATGGCGTTAGCCATTTGTTCATGAGTGGAATCAGGTTCTATATTGGAACGCTGGTGGGCTTTAGTTACAGCTAACTCAGATTGGTCAGGCGTCATCTAACCTGGCTCCAAAAATGTTCCGCACTACCTGTCGTCACCGGGAAAGAAATGATTATCGGCATCAATGTAATCAGGTTGTCTAACATGCCTCAAGAGTAGCGTCTGATTTGGAGTGAGAAGCGGGGAAAAAACGCAGTTATCCAAGTCTTTCAGTGTTTGGGTATACGCTTCGATAATTGCCACCGCAAGCCTTATACTCGAATCAGCCCCTGAAACTAATTGAGTTTTCTACATCACCGATTAATTCTATGAAAAATGGATCGACTTAGTAAACCCAAGACCCATAAATATCGTTATCTATTGGCATGCGAAAGGATAAATTCCTTAACGAAATACCGTCACAAATAGAGGGTTTATCAGCCCTAAGACCATATCCAGGAAATTCATAGTGAAAATTTACGAGAACAACGTTACCATCTCTACCTTTATAATGGATATTAGAGTGTAAAGTCTGAATGTCTGCACGTAGGATGATAAAGTCCCCAATAGTAGCAAAATAGTGGGGCGTGTTAATTAAGATTATCCATAGAAATTTCAAACAAACTACATTAAAGAACCTTATAAATATCAAGTCTTTAACTTTTGGAGGTATTATATTTACGGAGGGCGCTGTCGACGAAAGTGCTATCTACTGATACAATTGACCCGAAATTCGTTGAAATTCTAGTAGGCGCTAATAATTGAGGATTGTTTAAATGGCCACAAGCCAAGCACTTTTTTCTTTAGGACAGTTGGTTCATCATAAACGATTTGAATATCGTGGAGTAATTCTTGACGTTGACCCCGTGTTTCAAGGTACTGACGAATGGTATAGCCAGGTGGCCAAATCAAGACCACCCAAAGATAAGCCATGGTATCATGTCATCGTTAACGATGGCGTTTCAAAAACCTATGTTGCCGAACAAAACCTGGAAACAGATGTTGTTGGCGGCCCGATTGACCACCCGGAAGTGAGACTTTGGTTCGAACCATTTAAATCGAATGGCTACAATATCCGAGTTAGAAAAAATTAAAACTATATCACGAGTATGAAACTTATTTTAATCATTGCTGTATTCGGCTTACCGACCGCAGAAATTATAACTTTTATAGAGATTGGTGGCATTTTAGGTCTAGGGCCAACCATCGGGATCATACTGTTGACCGCAATCATTGGTGCCGTTCAACTCAAGTTGCAGGGATCAGCAACTCTTTACAAGGTCATGGAGTGCTTGAATCAAGGCCGTTTTCCAATCGATGAAGCTTTTGATGGCTGTTGTTTGATCCTGGCGAGTACTTTGTTGTTAACGCCTGGGTTTATTACGGATTTCGTCGGCCTTTTATTGTTTGCTCCGTTATTCAGGGTTAATCTACGTCGCCTTCTTGCCCGCTACATTTTCGCAACCAATCATATTAACATAAATAATTCTAATATTTATAATACCCCAAACCCCCATGAAGGAATGATACTCGACGGCGAGTTTGATGACGTGACAGCAACCCAAGAAAAAAATGAATTTCTCCCCGCCAGAGATTTAAAAGTGCGAAGGCGTTAAACTCCCGATTAGCAAGGTTTAAGGCTTATTTTGTCCCTTTGTGCCACCCAAACAACTCAATTTTTCAACCTCCAATTAGATCAATTAAATGTGATTAATTTTTTTTTGGCTCTACGTCTAGCAGTTTTCAGTTTATTGATCCTGCCAGTACTTTCTAAATCAAATTTGGATACTTTGCCTCAAGCATTGAAAGTCTGAATGAATCTTTGATCTTATTAATTCATTGTTAATACAACCTCCTAAAGAATGTAACTCTTCATTCAATAAATCTTTTAAGGAGGACAGAATGTTCCAAGTTATTCAGTTGTCAATAGGACTAATCTTCATAGGTGGAATGGTTGCAGCAATGGCATTGGCAGCAACCCCATTTTAAGAAGCTACCTCTTCACAAGCCTTTTCCCTTGATTGAATGAGTTCGTTGCTGTTAAATTAGCAGCCCGATAAGGAGGACAGAATGGTCCGATTTATGCAGTTTCCATTAGGCATGATATTTTTTTGGTTGGGCATGATGGTAACAGTTTATATCCAGTAATTTTTTTGTCTCGTGACTGGTGTAGGTTTCCGCATGAGATGGTTTGTCGTCGACTTAGTTCTACTTTCCATTGTCCTAGGTGGAATTGCGTGGCTTTTTCCTTTAGCGGAATTGCTAAGCCATTAGTAGCAAGCCCGCCATGAAAATTACCATAGTTGACCTACTCCTGATAGCCATAATCCTTGGAATAATTACTTTTGTTCTACGCCTAAACGTCGGTGAATTACTTGGATTTTAAGGGGATCTCTTTGGCGTACACAACTATACAATCGTGTAACCTTGCACCATCCCAAAATATAGCTACGGGCCAATTTTTTAAATTTTTCCTACCTTTATCACCCTAGAACTATAGCGGTTAACTCGAAGACGAAATTATTGCTAGAAAAAAGAAATTACACTCAACTTGAGCAAATACCTACAATCCCATACATTCCTTTCTGGTTTGGCCTAGTCATTAGAGATTTATGAATATTAGCTTTTATTTAAAATAAGGACGTTTGCTTGAGAACCCTATTTAACCGCGGAAATCAAACAGACTCAGGAGCACTGATGATTAACATCCAACAATTTGATCATATTGGTATTCGCATTACCGAGAGACGGAGATCGGTCCTGTTTTACGAAACTTTAGGCTTTAAAATTACTTTCGAACCTGATTTTGATGATGTAATCATTATGAAAAATGATAATGCTGTCGAAATAAATTTGGTAATAAATGGCGTTGATTTGAATAATAATAAAAATATTCTAATGGATGTTGCGGAAAAACACCCAGGTCTAACACATGTCGCTTTTCGGATTAATTCCATCATCGATACACTAGCTGCATTGGAAAAACATAATATTGCCATAAGCCAAGGACCTGTTACCTTTGGGCGCGATGGACATGTATCTGTATTTATTCGCGATCCCGACAAAAATACTATTGAACTACGTGGACGAATTGAAGACGAAGAAACGGTTCCTGGTCTAGTTTTTTACGATCCCAAAGCTTAGACTGTAATATTCCTCTCGGAGTAACTAACCATTTATCGTGTTTATAAAACGTAATGCCGGCACAGGTGAGAGTTTTGGTATCAAGCACTCGAAGCATAATCGTTGCCGCCGGACTGGGAAACCGGATGGGAAGCTATACCGATGACAGAGCCAAATGCATGCTGGAGTTTGGCAGAAAAGACTCGTGTGCTATTAAAAAAAGTAGCCAACCCAAATTGTAATTTAACTGAAGAGCTGGAGAAGTATATCGCAAATTGTGCCTTTATGGCCAAGCGACTTTATTTAAGAGAGCCGCATTTCTTCCCGTTTGGCATTCCTCTCTTTACCATTATCTTCGTCTTCGTCCCTTGACGCTGGCCTCCTGTCTACTTTTCTCACTCGTGCAACTTGGGGGTGAGGTTTTAAAACCGCTACTGGCTCAACCATATAAGGACGCCTCAATATTCTGTGATTAGGAAAGATGCGCCAAATATTTTAACATTCGGTAAATTAGATTTGCATAGTAAATAAGAGTTTTTCATGGCACGCTCGTCGTAACGAAATGGTCCCGGCTTAGCCATGAAAAGTTGTTTGTCGTTGTTGTTTTTTGGCTTAATCATTTTTAGCGCTACCTTGGACGTGGCGATGGCTCATTGAAGCGTTGACCGCGGGTACGATCAGGAAAGCTGTAAAGTTGGCTATGCTAAACATCATAAGTAGGAAAAAGCAAAAACCACCAGCACGTAATCTTCGATCATAATGTCTACAGTAGGGTCGATTTCCTTACCTGATCAAGGCGGGTATATTCTAAGGTTTCACTCTCGATAAATACGTAAATCGTTGACAGCTTATTGGTGCCAAGCGGGTAGACCTGTGAATGGCATACATTGTCCCTGATCGTTTGCCTTACATGGGTCATATTTAAACCTCAATAGTGCCTTTTTGATTTCAGATACTTCACCGCTTCATCATAACTCCCAAGGCGAGGAAATCGATAGGCTCTCCGTTCCCCAAAGATTTGACTTCTTTGCCGCTTATTTGATTCACTAAATTTTAAAAGGATTAGTTCAAACTTTGGTCAAATAAAATAGATGGCATAAATGTCGCGACAAATAAGGAACCAGTGGATGTTCTACCCATATATCGAAATCGCAGTTGGTATTGCGTTGATAAGCGCCCTGATCGTTGCCTTATCGCCCCAAGGACAACCTCTGGCCAACTTAGTACTGTAAGTTCATCAGCTAGACGATACCGGCAGCGTTTAATATCCTCTGTGCTGTTGGCATCTCAAGAAATTCTAGAAAGCCCTTGACGTCGTCTGAAGCTTGCAGGCTTGTTATTGCAGCGACATAAGTTGTCGTATTGCTAAGTTCTTGAGGCAATGGGCCCACTACGACCACGCCGTGCCCGGAAAATCGCCTTATCGCAGGAATTTGTCCGAAACCAATCTCATTACCCTGCCCAGCACCGACACTTTCCATCAGAGCCGCTGCGCTCGGATATCGTTCAGTTTTATTTTTAACCTGATTTTCTATACCTAACTCCTTTATCATTTTCTGGATATAGATCCCTGATGTAGCCTCGTTATACAGCACACTATCTGCCTTCAGCATTGCCTCTCTGACATCCGCCGGCGAATCAATGTTTGGTTTTTTCACGCCTGACCTGACAACCACTCCAACTTCAACGTCACCCACCGGAATGCACGTGTCTGCGTCAACCAATTTTCTGTTTCTAAAGCGCACCATAAGCGCTTTCAGTGCAACAACGATGTCTGGTTTTTCGTCCATTCCTTCCATAACCGCCTTTATTTCTGGCGACGTACTAAAGGAAGCGTAAAATTTAAAACCGGTATCGCTGCAATAAGCATCTATGCAGGCAACGATCCCCCTCTGCGGTGCGCCCGCACTCAAAAGGCTAATTATTTTTCCACTTAGCTCCTCTACGACGTGTTGTGATCTCGATCCTTTGGATTCTATAAAGATGCTTAATCCACCTCAAGCATTAACCTGGTCATACCCGTGCCGTCATCAATTACATCTCGGATGGTGTAGTTCACTCTACCCGTTACCAAAGAGTATCACCTTCCTTGGTCCGATCGCGTCAAAGCGGAGAGCGACGATCCTTGATAGTATTTCGTTGGCTATGGGCTCTTCTATCAGTAATTATGGATAAAGAAGCTTGAGCGTGAAGGAGTTACGATGACTAAAATTTTTGTCCCTCAGCCAATCCCTGAAGTTGCCGCTGCTCGTCTTGCGGAACTGGGTGATGTGACTACCTACCCCCATGTGGACCGGCAAATTCCAAAGGCCGAACTGATTGAAGCTGTCCGCGATAAGCACGTGCTCTATGCCGCTGGTGAAGTCCCTTACGACGCAGCTGTCATTGAAGCTGCCAAAGAGCTACAGTTTATCGGTGCCATGCACGGCTCCGCAAAATTTGTCGATTTTGCCGCAGCAACCCGCAAAAATGTTCCCGTCGCTGGAAACCCTAAACTGACGGCCAAGACAGCAGCAGAATTTACATTTGCGCTGTTGATGGCAACCGCATGGCGGCTTCCTGAAGCAGACGCTTTCCTGCGCGCCGGAAAGTGGCAACAAAACCAATCCATGACGTTCATGGGATCGCGGCTTTATGACAAGACCCTTGGCATTGTCGGGATGGGGCAGATTGGGCAACTTGTTGCCCGTAAGGCTGCCGCGTGTGATATGAAGATCATCTATACTAAACGGACGCGACTCAGCACGGCAGAGGAAATTTCCGTCGGCTCAGCGGAATTTCGGAACATTGAAGATTTGTTTATTGAATCGGACTTCATCGCTTTAACCCCACTCCTCACGAAAGAGACAAAGGGCCTTGTAAATGAGCGACTTATTTCGCTCATGAAACCAAGTGCAATTTTGATTAATACATCACGCGGACCTGTATTAGATGAAGCGGCTTTAGAAAAAGCGCTCAGAGAAAAACACATTCGCGGTGCCGCCCTTGATGTCTATCTGACAGAAGTTCCCGAACCTAATGCCGGACCTATCGAGGGTTTGAAAGATTTGCCCAACGTAATTCTGACTCCTCATATGGGCAGCGCCGCCCGCGAGACCCGAGAAGAGATGGCGTTATACGCGGTTAGAAATATTGAACTTTTTCTGACTGGGAAACGTCCCTTCAATGTTTTTAATCCGGAAGTCTACGGCGAGGCCGCGCAGGAGGATGAGCGCATAGGATAAAAACTGATACCCAAATTTGTGAAGAACCATCAATCAGCTTCCAGCATAAGCATGGTCATGCCCGTGCCGTCATCAATTACATCTCGGATGGTGTAGTTCACACTACACGTTTACCAAAGCATCACCTTCCGCTGCGCTACTAACATCGCTGGTGCGATATACAAAACTGAGGATCGCCAGAAGTAACGCCAACGCGACCCCCAAGATCAATAAGGCCGTCGCCATCATCAAAAACGCCATTAATCGACGTACCGTTGCCGCCATGCGTTCATAAAAAACGTTGGCCACTTACCAAACGCCTTGATGATTTCATAGAGTCCGTGAAAGAAAGTCACCACCATTAGCATTATCAGGTGTACCAACCACCAAAAGCCGTTAATCAGAGCGCAGCTTGCTCGGTAGATCCGAGTCGTAACCCAACGTATACCGTCGAATAGTTTATCCACGTTATCCACGCACCTCTGTTGAGAAGCGCCCCCTCAAATTTTCTGTGACTAGAAAACGACTGCAATCGCGAAAAACCTGTAACGGATTGTCGAGTAAGGACCCATCCTCTAATATTCGCTTCTTAAAGATTTTGATGGAGGATTAAGTGCTTACCACTCGAAATCCCAAAACAGTCGCACCACCGTCTGGACTTTATAGCCATTCAATCGAAATACCACCTAATGCCCGATGGCTCTACCTCGCAGGTCAGGTCGGTCTGAAACCAGATGGAACCTTACCGGAAAGCCTAGAGGAGCAGGATGAGCAATGTTGGAAGAACATTATTTGTATTCTAGAGGACGCGGGTTTTAGTGTAGAGAATATCGTAAAGTTAAATGTTCTCTCCACTGATCCAGATGCTCTTCCAATCCATGCCAAGCATAGAGCTAAGTATCTTCTCAATGACGATCATATACCAGCCTCCACGTGGGCTAATATCAGCTCGCTAGCCACTCCCCAAATTCTGATTGAAGTGGAAGTGATTGCTGCTAAAGAGCTAGCTGCCATTGACAATTGATGAAGCCATCCCAAATGGCAAGAAGTTGCAGCCTCCCTTTCTTAGACCTAGGGTCCGCCCTAACTAAATGGCTGCTTGAACTTAGGCCGTCATGTGCGGGGCTTCCCTTCTCATGGCGGCCTTTTTATTTAGCAGACGCCACAGCGCCTTGGTGATAGCCTTATCCATCTCCTTTGGCTTATAAATAAATCCATGACGTTCAAAGCCCGCATAACCACAATCAAAGACGTTGTAGCGGCACTCGGTTTTATGTTTACCATGGCCGTGCTGCTTGGTTCAGCCCTTGTGTTTTTAATAGTCGGCGCTTGGGACGGAACAGTTTGGTTGTTTAAAACCGATTGCAAACTACTAATTTCCAAGTGCCAGTCTGGGCAATCTTTGTTGCAATTCCTGCCTATCTCTTAAACCGAATGTTCAAAGATTGGGTGGATGAAGCAACTGAGGAAGATCTTAAGAAACTTGAAGAACGCCTTAAAAATCGCCTCGACTAACCTACCTACCAGACGCCAGCGCTCTCGCTATAGCCTTATCCATCTCCTTACCAATAGTCGTTCTTACGCTACGCTGGGCTATTCCGTAGAAATCAAACCGTGGCTGATACTGCGTTGA
>Ga0209403_10002093_pt1 | contig 24437 bp, 28 predicted proteins | sample ArcticOcean_MG_C_8_FD_187440 | JGI IMG/M metagenome (GOLD analysis project Ga0209403, IMG submission 187440) | Marine microbial communities from western Arctic Ocean - ArcticOcean_MG_CB11_86 (SPAdes) (version 2) | ecosystem: Environmental > Aquatic > Marine > Oceanic | place: Arctic Ocean... | reverse complement strand
TGGTTGAATTCCTGCTGGAGGAGTTGTGGATGGTTCATCTTTTTCATCTCCTACATCATAGAGGACACCAAAAAAAACAACCACAATCACGATTGTTAAAAAAATCCATATATGTTTCTGTTTCAACTTCATAAACTATTATTATAATTATAATATAAAATAATTTAATTAATTATTTTATTACATTCGATCCCAAGGTTCAACATAATCGAATCCTAAGTAATCAAATATATCTTTTTCTTCATTAAATACATGATTAACCAGTTCTCTTGTATTCACATCTTTTAGACTATATTCATTGATGCTCATCCCCTTGTCAAGAATTTTTTGTCTTACGACCTTGTTAAAATCACCAGATCCTGTGAAGTAAAAGATCGCGAATGGATATTCCTCTGGTTTTGTGTACATGATATCAATCCTTCTTGCCATCCCCCTTTTCCCCAACTTGCAAACACCATTGTATTTCTTGTTCCCTAATGCTAGATGGTCAATCAAATATCCTAAATCATTCAAGGACTTAATGAATTGATTGTATGTTTCAGGATTTTCTGATTTTAGAAGGACATCAATATCACCACTTTCAGGCAGTCTTCTCCTGTAAGACCCAGCGATTGTTAGATCCGCAGTTTTATCAACTCTCTGAAGAATCTTTTTTAGCAAGATCTCATGTCTTGAAATTTCATCCTGTGGAATCTTTTCCAAAAGTTGTGAATAATGTTTTAAACCAATTAACTGCTTCTCATTCAAATATTCTGAAATTTTTTCACAAGAGATAAGATCCTCAATTGTTTTGAATCCTTGTTCAACCAGATACTTCGCATTCTTAGGACCAACCCCATGAATATCCATGAAGAGTTTCCTAGGATCATCTATCTTTTGTAAAGTATCATACTGAGGACAGCTCCCAGTCCTTAGAATGAAATCCATCTTTTCATAAATACTTTTCCCAACCCCTTTCAATGATTTAAGGTTTGTTTCGGTTAATTCGCTATCATCTTTTACCTTATTAAGTGATGAAATTACTCTCAGATATGAGTTACACTTATATGCTTCACCATTTGCCCTTTCATGGTCCGCCAAGGTTTTAAGGACACGGATTACATTGTCCCTTTTCTTTAATGAATTACACTCAACCTTGTCTTTCACTATTACATCATCCCTCTTTCTTACATATCTCCCGAACCTTGGTTTCCCAGATTCTGTTTTCCCCGAATGCTCAATACTAATGATTGTTCCAGGTGGATGGGTTTCCTTATAACTTGACCTAACTTCATCATCCATTCCGGAAATAGTAAATTCATGGTTTTCATCTTGATCAATTAAATGATATGTATCCATGTTGATCAATGGCTTACAAACAAAACCACCGAGCATTCCTTCATATTTCCCTTTCCCCCCCTTATAATCCATAATGATTGCTTCTTCATCAAACGAGGGTTTGTATTTAAGGAGATAATTTGACCTCTTATCCTGATACATAGATTTAGGATCTTTTAACATGATCCCTTCACCCCCATTCTTAATTATCTTCTGATACATTTCATCAAGATGTTCATCAGACCTTACCGTAATTTGACGGGCAAGAATTATAGGACATTTCAATGAAGCATAAGGTTCTCCCAACTTCTTCCTTACAATTTCCCATCTCCCAACGTTCTTTTTGAGTAAGTCTTTCAGGAATTTAAGTCTTTCTTCAAAACATCCATCGGTGTCAGGAGCATCATAAACGACATACTTCACGTTCAACCACTCTTCTGGTATAGGGACTTTCTTCCGGACAACTCCCATATCCTGGAAATTCTCGCGACCAACCCAAAGTTCGCCATCAATATTTACACCTGGAGGCATCGCCGTGATAAACCACTCGGGAGCATTAAATTGCTTTTGAGCTCGTGAAAGAAATTTCTTTTCATCGTTCATGAATCTAGCACGATAACCGTCATATTTTTCAGAACATAACCAACCTTCCGGGGGGCGGCATTCTGGATCATTCTTAGGTGCTCCCATACCCTTTGAAAATTCTTTCGCGAGCATAAAATCAACCATTCTTTCTCTTTCTCTTTCTCTTTCTCTTTCTCTTTCTCTTTTTAAGTTTCTTTTATGTAATTATTCAAATTTGAAAAATTTTTATTAAAGATAAAAAAGGAAAGAAAAAGAAAGAGAAAGAGAAAGATGGTTTGTTCACATTGTAAATGTTCTGGGCATAATTTTAAAGGATGTCCTGATTTAACTCAGGAAGAGAAAGAAAAAAAAATAAAAGAGAATAAAGAAAAGAAGAATAATGCTATAGAACGAAGACTTCAAGTCCAAGAAAGATATGAAAGAGCAACTATTGCCGCAAGGAAAAAGAAGGAAGAAGCTGAGAAACAAATGAAGAGTTATGAAATTGTCAATCAAACACAACATGAATTAGCAATCTACTGGGCGCCCGACGATAACCCTCTCTTCTTCACACATTTCTCATACATCCCTGGTAACACGACAAAAGGAATCCGGTGTAATAAAGATAAACATCAACTATGTATCTTTCATTCCCTAGAAGTCACGAACCCAACTCTGGCTCCCCAGACTCTTAGAACGATCGTTATGGATGGCAGCACTACATTTGACCCGGTGTTTAAAATGAAAATGTCTGATTTTGATGGAAATATTATCGTAGTTGATAAAGCTTTTGTTCCTAAGAAAACAGAACTTGAACAATGGAAAGAATCAAGTCTGAAAGCAAATTTCCTACTTGAACAAATTATTAAGATGGGGGGAAAAACATATGAAAATATCGAACCTATGCTTGATATGGTTGAAGATATTAAAGTCCCAGACCATACAGAATATGATAGGGAAATCGCAGGTGTTCCTTCCAAGTTAACTAACATTACTTAAATCTCGGGATAACATTGTGGATAATTATTTTTTATTTCTTATATATTGTTTTATTTCTGTAATATCTTCTTTAATATTTGTCACATCATTTTGTAGTACATTTAATTTATTATATATTTCACAAACCTTTTCATTATTCAAAGAATATTTTTTTTCTTGGGCCTCAACTTTCAAACCGATAATTTCTAATTTCTCTGATTGTTTACCCATTTGAAAGATTATCCCACCTGATGTAACACAAGCAGCAATGATAGGGGCTAATGTTTGAAAATTCACACTCATAATATTTTTTAAAAAGGATATTACTTATTATAATGGTAGATTTTTATTATTATTTTTATAAAAATCCTGAATTATTTAGAACAGCATTCCCACCCATACCTGGTGCAGGATGTCTCTCTGATCCCCAAGGTTTCTTTCTAACTTCAAACTTACTATCATTATGGATTACTAAGATTTGGGGGATGCGAAACTTATTTTCACCACCATCTTTATGTTTTCCAAACGCTCTACTCATACCAACATCTATTCTCCATAAACGATCATCGTATGCGGAATTTAGATATTTATAATCCATGAATTGTGGAGTATGGGCGATAACAACACCTTTTACTGGGGTTATTAATCTATTTTTTTGATTGATAATACTTAATAGCTTATTAAATCCCTGTTCTGTGTTTTCTCCTTCACCCTCTTCTTCGGCATATATTCTACACCAGAATGGGGACATATCATCGTCGTCCCGAAAAATTTCATCAAATATTTTTTCTTCAGCATCATTATTATTCTTACACATCCATTTCGTAACGACATCATTAATTTCGGCAATTGTATATTTCCTAGCAAGATCTTGACTAATCCCACCATGAACGAATATAAAACTTCCAACCATAATGATGGATTTCTTTTTTACGGAATATAATTTAGCCATATTTCCCCCTCTTTCAAACGCTTTGATACGATGATAATATCCCAATGGGTATCCATCTTTCGTATATGTTGATGTTCTCTGTGCCTCCGGAACAAATTCCAGGAATTCCTTTGGTGAAACATATCTAAAATCTTTATCAACATTCATTATTTCATGATTTCCTAATAATCCTAGAACTCTCCCACCACTTTGCCTTGCTTCATCATCAAGGCGTAGTAATAATTTAATAATCGCCATATTACTACCTTCATCTTCATAAACGTCCGATAAATCTTTAATACAATTTTGTTCCCAATCATCGGGTCTACAACGGTCTATTTGATCTCCAAGTTGTATTACCCACGTTTCTCCACCACACCAATGGGCATTATTAATTGTTTCTTCAGTTGTTGTTTGAGGGATTACTTCCGCCAATTTTAATACAGATAATGTGGCTCTTAAATCTCCGTGAAGGTCTCCTATTGCAATTAATTTATTAACCGCTGGATACATTCCTATAACATCGTGTTGCGGATTTAATGACTTTATCTGTTCTTTTACATTATTGGTTGATTGTATTTTCGTTTCAACTCTTTGATGGGTTTCAACCGCATCAACTTTTTCTATCTTAGTTATAGGATGTGACATTCTTCGCTGAACATTTGCCCTGGGAGGACCTGAATTATTCCCCGTATTTGTTTGAAGACTACCAGAAGTAGACATTCTTCTCACACTTATAGATTTTAAATTGGGATCTTGATTTTTTTTTTGACCATATACTTTGAGTTTTCTTTCTAGAAAAGATTTAATTAATACTAAACTTTCTTTCCGTGAAATAGTGGATATATTATGACCTTCTACCATCTTATATTTAATACATAATGCTTTTAATTCATTATCAGATAGTTTATCGAAATCAATATCATTTAATTTCATTTAAACTAAAATCATTCATAATTTTTTAAATATTATGTTTATATTAATATTGTTTATATATAATATGGAAAAATGGATGATCTATGGTTTAATAGCTGCTGTATTTATTGCGCTTAGAGACGTATTCTCTATAGATTTAATCAATCGGTATGATTACATAGATTATATTTTAGTTGCGAATATAATAGTATTTATTTGTACATTAATCTATCTATTTATTTCAAAAAGAGAAGTAAAGATCCCAAATACAAAGGATTTTCTAACTATATTTGTAAGGATGTTAGTTGTTTATATGATTATTGAACCTGCTATTTTTTATTCAATAAAGAATTGTAAGAATCCAGCAGATGCTAGATCTATTGTGAATCTAAATACATTATTTGTATTTATTCTGGCGGTAATATTCCTGAAACAAAAAATAGATAAGAAAAAAATAGTAGGGATATTATTGATTTTCGGAGGTGTATATTATCTTAGATAAATTATTTATTTTTTTATTTACTCCGCTTATTAGATTTTCTAGATGATTTCCGCTTGCTTCTCTTTTTATAATGTTTTTTTAATAAAAATAATAACGATTGATATGATTCTTCGGCACTAATACGATTAACATAGTAAGGTTCGGACATCTTTTCAAAGAGTTGATAAAATTCATCAATCATTTTGGATTTTTGATAAGGATAATTGATATTTGATTTTGTTAAAAATAGTGATGGTAATAAGATTCCAACACTATATATATCAATTTTTGATAACATTTCATCTTCATTAACATTTTTATTTTTTATTTTTATTACGGCATCATTGATGATATATTGATAATCACGATTGAACATTAAATGGATTTCAGACAATAAGTCAATACCTGAACGGACGTCTCTCGTATTCAAGTTTCTTAATTCTTGTTCCAATTCATGATTATTCTGATAATTAAATAAATATTCGACAGGATACCATGTGTATAAACGGGATGTTGAGAATTCTCTTTGAGCACGTCTCTTGAATTCATGTTTATTTTTTAGATGACTTGATAATCCAAAATCAATGTATTTGAATGAACCTTTATGGACTACAATATTATTGTATTTTATATCTTTATGGACTATCTTATTCTTACCCATTTCTACTAATCCTAAAAAGACAGGTTTCATCATATTCATGAATTTTAAAAATTCTTTTTCTAAATTTTTTTCAGAAACATTTAGAAAATGATCTGTAAAATATTTTTCTAACGTAATTCCCCCATATTCCCCAATCATCATTTGACTATTTTTATTAAATTGTTTTTTCATTTCACGGGATTCTCCTTTCAAACAGTCTTTCATTCCCTTTGGATCATATTTTTCCAATTTAGAGTAACTGACTGGTTTACAAAATGTTTCAAAAGTTAATGCCCATTTATTATATCCTTTTATTGAATTTATCATTGAATTTAATGATTTTTCGTGTTCTAATGACTCCTTAGCATTCTTCCCATATGTTATTTTTGAAACCTTTGTTTTAGAAACTTTTTCACCATAAGAGCACGGAATACTTGGGAGTAAAACACAACTTTTTGATCCTTTTGCTAATAATTTCCCACCGGATCTATTGTAATCCATAATAATATAATATAATATAATAATAATAATAATAATAATAATATAATGGATGAAGAAAATATAAAATTTATAAAACTTTTATCAAATCAATCAAAATATTATGAAGATCTTTATGATATCATTTGGAAAATGAATGATATCAAAGAATTTAAAAAAGGACATACAAATATTAATGTTGGATTATTTAATATCCCATGTGGCGGATTCGGTGATATCATTGTTTGTAAAACATTTTATGATTATCTTAAATCATGGTATCCTAATATGAATGTAAGTATCTGTACTAGTGATCCTGGAAAATATGATCAATTAGGTGTAAGTAAAGGTGTTGTTAAGTTACACTCAAAAAAAGAAGATATTCAATGTATTGGTTATGATCAACTTATTCTTAAAAAGAAAATAAAGTTTGACTTGATGATTGTTGTTCCAGTTATCAATAAAAGTTTTGAAATCAAAAAGTTTCAAAAATGTATTCATTATGCTAATGTTTTTAATACATTTACGATGAGTGAATATAATGGAGAATTCCCACCCTATACATTCCCTATAGGAGTTGGAGAAGATAACTTAGGAATTTTATTAAATGACTTTAAAACTAAAGAACAGGATCTAATAAAAAAGCCCTATGCCATGGTTTATATCCAACCTTCACCTGAATGGGGTTCACACGCGAAATATTGTTTCTTTTCCTATTTAGAAATGATCTGTGAAAAATACTCAAAAAAATATCAAAAATTCCAGATTGTAATTCCCTCCTGGATTGAAGAAGAAATAGAATATAATCCACAATTTACTTCTAAGTTAAGGACAATTGTAAAGCAATACTTTAAAAATATCGCGATCGTTTATAATAACGGTGATAAAAGAAAAATATTAGAAGATCTTGGAGAGAAGTCCGTTTTACTAATCCGGGCAGATTTATTACCCCAGAAAAGAGAAATTTTTATTTCTTTAATAAGAGATAGTGTTCCAGACATCCTTTTAACTGGAGATCAAAGTATTACCGATGCGATATCATGTTGTAAACGGAAAACAATATGGTATCAGATAGCACCATGGAAACAAGGATTTGCATACAATTTACAGAAAGAATTACCGAATAAGAACTTTAATTCATTTAAAACATCTTGTGGTTCTTTGAATTCTTTTGATGTAGATGTCGGTTGGACTTGCTTTTTAAAAAAAAATGACTTTAGAATTCATGGAAAGAAAAGAATGGATTTACTTTTAATAGGTCATGATAAATTTAAGAAAGAGAAAGATCTTCAAGAATTATTAACAATTATTGAAAAATCTAAATTTTTAGAAACAGCCCAGAAAAAAATTATGAAATTATGATTTTCATTAAATAAATAATAAAAATATATATTATATATTAATTATCTAGAATATTTAAATGACAGATTATACACCCGAAGAAGCAAATAATGATTGTGGTGGATGCGAATATCATTTAACAGAAATGGAAGGAACACGGACACAAAATGCTGATGATATCATAAAAACAGACCAAACATGTGGACGGATTTTAAAAAGAAAAAACGATGGAGGCTTTACATCAACAGGTTGTGAAGAATGTGGTTCTAAAACGTCCCCAACATCATGCACAGAACACTGTGAATGGAAACCACATTCAGGTCCTGACGGAGGGACTTGTGTTTTAGGAACAATTGGAGGAGATTGTTCCTTAATCGGTTGTCACCAGAAGTGTCAATATCCTTATAGAAATATGGATGCATATACCATGCAGGGATACATATTACAACAACGAGAATTTAATGATAATATGATTACTATAAATGATAAATTAGACCAAGTGTCAAGGTTATCTGACCCGACAATTTACAGTAAGACAGGTAAGTATTATAATAGCGCTCGTAGTATATTCAATGAAGATTCAACATTATCCACACCCCCGACTTCAACAGACTTTACACAAGGAGTTTATGGAGGAGTAAGTATCACTGACGGGGAAAACTGTGGTCCATTGAAAATTTCTGGAACAACAAATCATCATATTAAGTTTCCCGATCCACCAGATTTTGAGGATTTTTTAGAAATAGTTAAAAATCAAAGTAATCTTCAAGGTGAAATAAATTGGTTTGCGATAAACCCTATTTCATATGATCAATTGGAAACAAAACCTTTCCCGGGAGCAACTAAAGAAGGAAAAACCTTAATAATCAATGATGTAACAATACCCTTTAGTAATAATGGTATATCATTGCAATGGTGGTTGACAGATGTCCGAGGAGAGTTACTCGAAATTGATGATCCACAACTAATTCAAATAGGTTCTACCGGAAGTATCACCGCGAAAACATTTGGGAGTGAAGATGATAATCCATTATATTCTCTTTTAACGAGTTTAAATGATGATGATTATGATTTTAAAAGGATTTGTCAACAGCAATTAAGAGACGCCGATATATCAAGTGTATTAACACCAACTGATGGAGATAATTTTATATTTTCATTTTTATTGAATGTTGGCCCAGACGCAGAACAAAATAAAAGTTTTGAAAGATGTATGAATCGTTTAATGAGGACTCCAGGTGACAATGATAAAGAAATGGTTTCATCATTAAAGGCATTAAATTCAATAAGTGATCTAGGCGAGGATACTAATGAAAAAAAAAGATTACTAGATTATGTTGAAAGAAAAATAAAAAAGTTTTTATCATTAAGAACTGATCAATTTGATAAGTGCATTGAAAAAATAGAAATATCAGATAATATATGTTCGGATGGATTATTTCCAAATGCAATGGATATGTTGTCCAGTATTTTAGATATGGAAACAGGAAGAGAAATAACTTCTGATACTGGGTTAGAAGAATCTAAAACCAAAAATGTATCTGAAAGACTTTTAAAATATGTCCCTCAATTATTAAAAAAAATATTAGAAATTTCAGACAACTATGAAAATGATTATTGTGGTGCTGTAAGTCCTAAAACCCAACTTCTACAAGAAATTTATGATAATTTATTCAAAAAAGAAATAACGATAAACATCCCGGAATTAGGATTGGGTGGGTTTTTTGAAGATTTCGATGATTATGGTATTATTGGGAAAGTTGTGCTAATGTTATTTTTTGTTTATATCTTAGCACAACTCATTTCTCTTTTTAAAGTAAATGTTGCTGTTTAATATTAATTGAATTGAATTTAATAAGAATATCCAAGGGTTTTATAAAAATCTTTTTTTAGTATCTTATTTATCAAAGCATAATTTAACTTCATATTTGTATTTGTATAATCATTATTTACAGAAATCATAATGATCCCATTTTTTTTATATAATTTTTTTAACATTTTTAAATATTATAGTAATATTATGGAATGTTCCCTTAAATATGTAATGGTAATATTCATTACTATTTATCTACTACTTGAGTTTTTTTTTGAAAATAAAGAGAATTTCAGTATAACAATGGATGATATTATCTCAAACCCTGTAAAAGCTGGATCAATTGAATATACGGGAGGTGAAAAGGATAACCCTGATTTTTATCAATTTATGAATGCTGACAATATATTCAGGAAAAATATTCGCGATGAAACAAAATATTTTCAACAGATCAGAAAACCAGTCCCAGGTGATTATAAACCATATGAAGTAATCCTACCAGACAAATTTCAAGTCCCCCAAGTGAAATATGTCGATACAAGGAAAATTTTTGGTGTTGGTAAAATAGAGGATGAATTCAAGGAAATTGATTATAAGATTAATTCTCGCCAAGTAACAATGAGAGATCCAAATAATGATTGTCAGGGCGAATGGTCTCAATGGAATGAAGATAACTGTTATAATCCCCAAAAACGTTGCTCTCTAAAATATAGAAGATATAATATTACAAAAGAAAAAAGAGAACAAGGATTAAGATGTGAGTATAATGGTCGTGAGATTGATGACGGTGATCTTGACTATGATTATTGTTATGGCGGTAATAATGAAGAAAGATGTAATTATCAAGGTAATTTATGTGAATGCAATTTAGATGATATGGATGACCCTGACTCACAATGTGATGTTGAACTTAATAATATGTGTGTGTGCCCAGATGATATTGAATTAGATGCTAATGGTAGATGTTCACCACCACCACCCGAACCAGAAGATTCAGGTGCTGAAGATGCTGAAGGTGTGATACCGGAAGGTACAGAAATATATTATGGAATAATTGTTTATAGGGGTAATGCGCCATCTGAAGAGGAATTTATAGATTTATTAGTTGGTTATTTACAGGGTATCAAAGATGATATTAATCGAGATAGTATAAGTAATGTAAATGTAAGGAGAATATCTGGGACAACTACTTTTACCTTTACAGTAACGTGTATTAATTGTAGTGATATAGAGATACATATCCAGGATTTTGAAAGAGATCAAAATGATTCAGAAGAACATACTCCCGAAGAATTAAATATTATGTGTAAAAACTCAGCCCCGATAATTGATAATACTATTAGAAAATATTTAGATGGTTTAATGAAACTTGAATTTAATTGTAATATCGGTTATATTTCTGATAATGATAATGATAATGATAGTTTAAATTGTGTAAATGGAGAATGGGGATCCACGGAAGGTATATGTAATTTATGCGATGAAAATTTCCATGTTAAATCAAATAAGTGTATCCAATGTCCTTCGTCATCAGTAGTTCATCCTTCAGGCGACAACCCTATGAACGATAATACAACTTGTGCAGGTTCACCAACTCCTGCAACTCCTACAACTCCTGCAACTCCTGCAACTCCTGCAACTCCTACAACTCCTGCAACACCAACACCAACTGCAACTCCTGCAACACCAACACCAACACCAACTGCAACTCCTGCAACTCCTGCAACTCCTGCAACTCCTGCAACACCGTATGTCCCACCAACACAAGAAGAAAGTAGGCATGATGAAACATTACGAGAAACTATTCGTAGGAATTATATCATACTATTTGTATCATTTACGTTTATAATTATAATTATACTGAGTATGTTTGTTTATTAAAATAAATAAAATAAATAAAATAAATAAAATAAATAAAATAAATAAATAAAATAAATAAATAAAATAAATAAAATAAATAAATTTGAAATTATTTAAACTTATTTTCAATAATAAAGTGTTGCTATAAAAGTATTGAAAAGTTTCAGTTTCAGTTTCAGTTCAATGTCTGATATGATTCTAAAACAAAATATTGATAAAAATAATTTATCAATATTTATCCGTGATTTATCTTCTAATCTTAGCATTAATCTAAAACATATGATAGAAGATTCATTAAAAGAATATAAGAATGATGATAAGAATAAGAATAAGAATAAGAATAAAAATAAAAAGAAGAAAAAAGTTGTAATGAAGAAAAAGGATTTAATTATCCAAGAACAGAATAAACGGAGGGAAGAAGAAAGAGTCAAAGATGACTTACAAAAGATGGATTTTCTTTATGAATCAGTAAATTATTCAAAACCTTTGGAAAATTTAACAAAGTTAAAAACAGAAAAAGGGATCATTCATTTTAAATTCAAACTTTTATCTGATAAGAATCTTAACATTCGTTTTAAGATCTTACTCTATTTTGATCTTAAGGAAGTTAACGATCATGAATTATTAACAGATGAATATAAGAGTATTTTGGGAAAAATGAGATTAAAGCTAGAAGACTACGATTACAAATCTTTCATGATGAAAGAATTAGCTGACTACTTACCACCATTAAATAATACAAAGAAAGAATTAGATGAGTGGCAAAAAGAAGTCATCCACCATATTAATCAGAAAGAATCTGTAATTGTCAAAGCACCAACTTCGTCTGGCAAATCATTTGTTGCGATGGCAACCGGTATTATTCATGGAAAGATATTATATATTTGTCCCGCGAAACCTGTCGCGTTCCAAGTGGGTGCTCATTTTATCCATATGGGCTACAAAGTTCATTATTTAGTAGAAAACTTATCACACCATACATATGATTCGAAAACAAATATATTTATTGGAACCCCTTTAGAAGTTGAAAATAATTTATATCGTTTCAAAGAAAAGTTTGATTATGCGGTTTTTGATGAAATCCACAATGTAAATAGTGATATAGATGGCGATATTTATGAGAACATTATTAAACTAATTGATTGTAATTTCTTAGCATTATCAGCTACTATCAAGAATATTGATTTCTTAAAAGAATTATTCAATAAGATAAATTTAGAAAACAAAAAAACAATCCATTATGTAGAATATAATAAACGATTTATTAATCATCAAAAATGGTTATGGAACGATGATAAATTGGAGAAGCTACATCCATTATCTGGATTTAAGAATTTAGATAAAAATAAGTTAAAAAATTCACTGAACTTCACACCTGATGACTGTTCATCTTTATGGGATGTTATGGAGGACATCTTTGAAGATGAGGAATTTATAGATGATTGCTCACCAGATGAATATTTTAAGGAAGATAAACTCTTAACACTAGATGATTGTTGTCAATATGAAGAATATCTAAAAAATGTATTATGTGATATATCTGATAAATATCCAGAAGAAGTCCAGGAAGTATTTAATAATTTTCAAGTGAACATTAATAGTAATAGTAGTAATGATATTATTTCATTCATTAGGGAAGCAAAAAGTAAAGATATGTTGCCGATGATTATGTTTCATACTGATGAAAAAGTTTGTCGTAAGTTGTTTAATGATATTTATTCTTTCCTAGACAAAAAAGAGTACGAAGAATTCCCTTATCATTATGAAATTTTAGAGAAGAAAGAAGAATACTTTCAGAAATATATTCTGAAAAGAGAAGAATATCAAACAAATATTAAAGTTTCATCCACAAACGCCCGTTATGAAATAAAGGAAAAGATGGATATTTATGATAAAAAAGAAAAAGGTAATTTTATCAATGATATTCTTAAATTTTATGAACAGAAATTAAATGATATCACTAAAAAAGATGAAATTGATGAAACGTTGAAAAAAATTCAGTGTAAGAATCTTAAAAAAGAAATGAATTCGTTTTTAACAAATCCAGATTTTAATTCTCAGGATATATTCAAGAAACACACGGATTTTATATTTACAATTGGTAATCCGATGTCGGGGGATACAATTCGTGATGTTAGGAGGGAAATTATGAAAACATTGGGTATTAAAATTCCTTATGAAAGTCCATTATTTCAAATGCTAAAGAGAGGTATTGGTTTATATACAGAATCAATGCCTGATGAATACAATTGGATTTTACAGAAACTCCTAGCAAAAAGAGATATTGGTATTGTTATCTCAGATAAAACGCTTTGTCTAGGTATTGATTTACCAATCCGAACATCATGCTTCCTAGGTATTGAAAATGTTAAGTTCTCAAAGGACGAATATTTACAAATGTCGGGGAGGGCTGGTAGAAGGGGTTTAGATACTCGAGGAAATATTGTATTCTTTGGTGATATTGATTTTAAGGATTTAACAAATGGGGAGTTACCAGAGATTAAAGGTTCGGACCATAATATTCACAAGAATTATGACATCTTGGAATATTTAAATCCTTTAATGAAAGTTGAAAACATTTATGAAAATATGATTCATGGGGAAAGGAACATTATTGAAACGGAAAAAATTGACGAACTACAGAAAGCATCGTGGTTTTTGAGAAAATATGAAAATTCAAATATCATTTTAAATAAATTATTTGATATAGAATGTGAACTATATAGGATAGAAAATCAATATGAGAAAGAGGTTTATTTGTTAGATCAAATAAATGAATTAACATTAAATAAAGGAATAAATGAAATTTATAAGTTAAAAAAAATAGACCAATTTGAAGATATTTATCTTTTAAAGGAATATGTAAATGTTTCAATTTATCTTTATAACAATATTAATAAGGATAAATATATGATAACCAGACGCGTTACAAAAGAAATATTTACAAATTTAAATCATATTTTATTTACCTCTATTATTTAACAGTGGATTTCATTGAAACATTCCTTACATAAGCATTTATTATCATCATAATTTATTTTTGAACAAGAATAACAGAAACTTGCTCTATGAATTGAACCATCTGCTAATTTAAGGCAACAATCTTTACCTTGACACTTTCCAGCAATCTTACAATGGAAGAATTTTTCACAACCATTACAATGAATCTTAAGTTCATTTGACCCTAAACTGAAACCAGTATTGCATCCCCCACAAATCAAATAATCTTTATTCATGTGATCTATGAATTCTTGATCAACTTTTGGTAAGACCTGGTTGCGTTTGCTTTTTTTTTCTATCCTTTTAACCCTTCTTTTACAGCAAGACATCTTTTCTAATAATTTGATTATTTGAAAAATGAATATCAAATTTATTCCAAATTTTTTTTCTAAAAGATAGTATAAAAGAATATGGGAAAAGTTGGAACGAGAGCTCAAGTATGGCATGGAACTGTTGAAAGAACTTCTGGGGGTTTAACAAAGAAAGATTTAGTTATGAAGAAAGGTCGTATTAGATCTCGTAGGGCTGTAAGTAGTGCTAAAAGAAGTGGTAATTTAAGAAAAGCGGGATGGACCTTTAAAAAAGGTGAATTTGGTGCGGTCAGAGTTGGTGAAGAGGGTAAGAAAAGAACCGGGTCAAAGAAAAGAACTGGTTCCAAGAAAAGAACTGGTTCCAAGAAACGGGTTAATAGAATATCCCCGTCTAGAAAGAGGACTGGTTCCAAGAAACGGGTTAATAGAATATCCCCGTCTAGAAAGAGGACTGGGTCAAAGAAACGGGTTAATAGAAGATCCCCGTCTAGAAAGAGAACTGGATCCCGCAGACAGAGACGTTAAATGAAATAAACCTAAATAATTATTTAAACATATTTTTCTTACATATAGTAGTAGTAATTATAAATTATAAATATAAATATAAATATCATTAGATAACAATGATTACATTTTTAATAACTAAAGATAATTCAGAAAAAACTTTTGAATGTTCGTTGGAAGATTCAATTTTATCTTTAAAACAAAGAATTATTAAAGAATTTGAATTAATATGTGATTACATTGACATTGATTTCACATTAGAAATACCAATTAGAAGTCTCGGTAAATTTAATTTAGAATCAGGGATACTGCCCCGACCGTTGGATAATTATACATTTGATCGTTATGGATTAGAAGGAAGAACCGTAGAGGCATCATTTCATGTTGTTAAAGACTATGATCACAAAAAATACACGAGTAAGTTTAAGCATGTTAAGACTATGAAGTCTCAGGGTGAACGGACATATGAATTAAATAAGGAAAAAAGTATTGGTTTTAATATAGATTCCGTAGATGATTTTCCAACATTGGGATAAGTTAATTATAAGATGTGCTAAATTTATCAATATATTCTTTAACTCTTTTTTCTTTCATCGTCACGATATCATCTATTGTTTTTAAAAATGTTGGTCTTTCATCATCTCTAGATAATTCTAATAATGATAATGTTCTGTAAACTATTTCTAATTCTTCTCTTTTCCATAATATTTTAAAATCATCTAATAATGGAGATTGTTTTACACCATCATCCAAATTTATCTTCTTACCATTTAAAACATCTTGTAATGTTGATATATAGTGAGTTAATGTATGGTGTATAATACTATCTTTATCATAACATTCTGATAATACTCTTAAACCATCAATACATTTTTCATAAAAATATTTATAAATTGGATCATGATAATCATACCATTCAAAAGATTTAAGTATCGGATAATAAATATTATGTAAGTCTTCCCTCTTATCACCATTAAAATTCCTTATGATCCCTTGAAAATAATTTGGTTCATTGTAATAAATTGCATTGTTATAGATAGAAATTTTTGTACCTTTTTCTTTATAAATAAAGATAATTAAACGTATTATGGTTGATAGAGGTTCCAAAATTATTTTTTTATCTATATTTTTATTCTGTGTTTGGACCATTTGATACATTTTAAAGTATGCTGGTATATACATCTAATAATTCTTAGATTTTTAAATAATATTTTAAATAATCAGATCTATTACATTATAATAAATTTGAATTATAATTTAAAATTATTTTTATATAATAAATAATAAGAGATGTTGATTCCAATTAGATGTTTTACTTGTGGAAATGTTATTGGAGATAAATGGAATCCTTTTGTGAAAATATTGATGGAGAAAAAGAACGATTCAAAAGAAAATATTGAATCTGAATTAGATATTGAATATATCAATATCACCGAGGATGGAAGTATTAAGAAATCGGTTGAAGGAGAGGTCATGGATGAATTAGGACTACATAAATATTGCTGTCGTAGAATGTTTTTAGGAAATGTTCATTTAATAAGTTATATTTAATAATAAAAATATTATTAAAATAATAATGGAATACAATACAAACGTTGATAGTAGATCGCAGGTAGCTGGCGGATTAGATAAGTATTCGAATGAACTATCTAACCATGAAATAAATTTAATTTATGATAAATTATATCAAACAGATCTAGATAAAGAAAAGAAAGAGAATATATTTGATTTATCATTAAATAAGATAATTCATAATACAATTTATTTCCTAGATCATTTTCTAAGTGATTATTCAAGTAAGCTGTATGATGTTGAATTACTAGAAGAAGATGAAAAGAAGAATACGATGATGAAATATTTAACAGCCTTTGGATTATATGCTCGTGAAAAAGATAATATTATTTATTTGGGGATCATACTGGTAGTTATTTCATTTATATTATATTTCTTTAGTATAAGTAGTGATGTTTGATTTAATAAATAAGGAAATATTGATAATCATTGGTTCTATTATAATAATATACTTACTATTACAAAACTTTGATTTAAAAATTATTGTTATTATTCTTGTGATCCTTTATTTTTTCAAAGAATATTATAAAGACTTTAAGGAAAAAACAAAGGACATGATTGAAAATAAAAATGATCCAAAGAAGTTTTATAAAGATTATAATTTAGATATAGAACAAGTATTGAAGGGTCTTAAAAAATATAGGAAAAATAATAAACAGAACTATCGCGAAGGATTACATTATTGGAAACTTTTTATGAAACAAATAAAGGAATTAGAACATAAGGATTTATTTAATTATAGTCAATATTTCGATAAAGCAGAAATATATTTGAAAAAATCTGTAAATTCATTTCAAGGAATGATTATCTCTTCAGAAGAAAAAAATCTACTTGATGGAATAAAATATAATAATTATGATTATTCAAAAGATCTATCAAACCTTATTAAAGATTTATATAAACAGGGGTATTTATTGTTATATAATTTTTCATTGAGATATAATGAAAAATGGAGAAAAGAACCGAATACTTTCAATAAACAGATTATCTTAGATTTCCCTTTACCCAATGATAATGATAATCATAATCACGAATATTTTTAAGTTTGGATAAATTATTTTTTTAATGGGTATCTATTATTTTTAATGGAGAGCATATACAACATACATCCTTTAAGTATTCGTAAATCAAAAAAAAAATATGAATATAATTATGATTTCTTATTCAATGAGTATTGTGATGTATATTATAATCTAATAAATACCTTGGAAAGTTATCAATTGAAGAATTTATATCGTTTTATTTATTTAAGAATTCTAAAGATAAATCTTAAGTTTAATGATATTCCATTGATTCCACCCGAAAGAATAATTACAGATGAAGGTTTGAATATAATTCTGAAGGAGTTTATTAATAATGAACCTATCAAAGAAATAATCATAATGAATTCCATCCAGATTTATTTTTAACGTAATCTATTTATCAAGGATTTTAGTTATTTTTTGTTTGTCATTTTTTAAAGGTTTCTTACGATATAATTTTAAATCTTGGGTACTAATGATTTTATTTTCGTATGTTTCTAATTCATGATTAATAGGAATAATATGAGGCATAATTAATTCATGTAGACCTACTTTATTAAAGTTTTTACGATATTCATCTATTGTTAAACTACCTCCAAAAATTTTGAGAGATAATTTTGATAGTGGAATATTTAATTTATTATCATCTTTCAATATTTTTTTATGATAAAGATTAATTAATGAATATATTTCCCATTTATTTTCTTGGAAATTTTCATAAGCAAACCTCATACCACATTCTAATGAACAAAAATCACCGTATATATAAAATATATCATCAACATACTTTAAAGGGATACCATGTATGATGCTATGAAAACTATGACAACAATTCCAACATAATTCACTTTTATGACAACCCTCTTCATTGATATGATTTAAACAATTTTCATAATTATCAAAAGCATCAATATGAATGGTTTCATTATCAGATTTATCTATTTTAATGATTAAGTTTTCAACCATGTCCTCATTACTAAATTTTGGATTTTCAATAATGGTTTCTTTCTTTTTTGGTTTTCTTCCTCTTTTCTTAGCAACTTTTTTTTCAGGTTCTTCATTATTCATTCTGAAAAGGATCTCTTTTTAATACTACTCAAAATATTCTTTAAATTATTTTTATGATTCATTCTCCTTTTTTTCTTTAATCTTTAAAATTTTTAAAATCTTTTTAACAATTAACCAATAAAAGGCAATACTTATACATAGGAATAATAATGTTTGAAGGAAGTGTATATTAAAGAATGATATTTCCTTATTACTCATACAAAATAAGGATTGTGTAACAACTTGTAACGTAACTATTCTTATGATATCATAAATCATATTAATTATATCATCGTCAACATCAAGAATTATCTCATAAATACTATCCATTTAATTATTACTAATATAATATTTTAAGTTAAAAAACAAAAAATATTATTTTTTTTAAATTAAATAATAATGGTTCAACAAGAATTACAAGTTCAATCGAATCTCCCAATGATCATTTTAGTCGTAATCATCATTTCTTTATGTGTCCTGGCTTATCTAGAATATAAGAAAATCATGTTAAAAATAGACCTTTTAAGCAAAAAAGTGGATGAACTAATTGCGAATGATAGTAAGGAAGATTCTAGAAACATGCAGAATCCTCCCCCGATTCCACAACAAAGGGTGATGAACCATCAACAAATGATGGAACAGCAGCATTTTTTAAGACAACGGCAACAACAAATAAATCAACAGGGATTAGGCAAAGAACAAGGATTAGGGAAAGAACAAGGATTGGAGAAAGAACAAGGATTAGGAAAAGAAATAGATCTTGAAAACGATCAAAAGTCTGAGTATTCTGATGATAAATCAAGTAATTCGGATGAGAGATCTGAATACTCGGATGAAAGGTCTGATAATACTGATGGGCGGTCAGAAGAATTGGACGAAAGATCCGAGTATTCAGATGAAAGTGAAAGAAAAGATGGAAACGATTTAGAAGATGGAAACGGTTTAGAAGATGGAAACGATTTAGAAGATATTGTAGATATCACTGAAGAATTAAAAGAAAAATATTTAGATATCAATGAGATAAATGATGAAGGGAATGATGAAGGGAATGGTGAAGATGTTGGTAAAGGGTTGGGTAATTACTCAGTAAATGAGTTAAAGGAAAAATGTAAGTCTTTGAATTTACCTATTTCAGGGAACAAAACCAAATTAATTGAAAGGATTAAAGAAACCGAAAAATAGAATTGTGTTTTGCTTTAAAAAAAAAATATAATTAGTAATATAAATGTCAAAAGTTCCTGATAATATGAAGTCTGATTTTCCAGCTCGAATGTCTGATGGTCGTTTCATAACAGATTATTCTCCAAATTGTGCTCATAATTTAGCAATTCAAAAAGATATGACCAGTTGGCAATATAGAACTTATCTAACTAGATATGCCGATCAAATTATGGATAATATTAATTCAAATAATATCCAATACTATGGTTGTGAAACGTGTGATGGCTCCAAAACTATTTCCCCACCTAAAGTCCAACAAGTTTGTACAACGGGTAAATGCAGCACAAATGTTGTCAATAATAATGGTATTGGAATGTATTAGAACAATATTATTGTCTCCAACGATTACTACAACTTAAACATGTGATAAATTGCGTCATAGGTTCGTCTGCTGACCTTGTTTGAACCTCATAATAAGAAGTCTCTCTACTTTTACATTTTCTACATTTAAATAATGAAGTCATGGCCTCCGGTTTTAATTCATATCTAATTTTATCTCTTTTTGACTTAAGATTCATAAGATCTTTCCAATTCTCAGGATATATATCATAAACACTCAAGTTTCCAATATCTTCTGGTTTTATTTCTTTATTTTTTATTTTATTTAGAAAGTTTTCATTTTGGATGTAACTATTTTTATTTAAATTTAGGTATACGGACATAATCTTTGAAACATATAATTTATGAAATACCTTATTACTCCAATTCCTTTGAATATTTTTTTCTCTTGAGAAAGATATGATATAATTATAGATACTTTGTTCTATTTGTCTTGATAATGAATAATCATCAATAACTTTATCAAAATGAAAGACATATTTCTCACGTATTTTATCATTGTTATTTGAAAATTTTTCCATAATATTTATTTATTTATTTATTTATTTAAAAAAATGTTTAAATAAATTCAAATTTATTAATAATCATTTGAATCTTCTTCCAATTCTTCATCTCCAATATATTCATCTGAATCATCTGAATCTTTTGTATCTACAATGAATTTATTTAAATCGTTTTCTTTCATACCTTCTGTATCTGTATCTGTATCTGTATCTGTATCATCATCATCCGTGAAATCATTTTCTGAACAACTATCAAAACCATCATTTACTATACTATAATACTCGGCATAATCAGAAACACAATAATCTATTATTTTATCTTTCTCATTAAAACATACTAAAAATAAATCCCCGAATAGTAGTTTTTCAGAAGAATCTTCCTCTAAGAAAGATGAATTCCCATTTGGTATTAAATCGTGTTTATTTTCAAAACCTGCGTCTCCGTCAAACCACCCATAACAAATAATATTTTTATTATCATAACACCATTTATATAATTCACATAATTGACCGTGTCCTTTTGACAATGATTTTTTATTAAGTTGATTCATTAATGTCTTCTTCTTAAGGATTAAATCAATATCATGCATGCTTCCATCTTTATTCACCCTTACAAGTTTCATATTATATTCTATTCTATTATTAAAAACCTTTAAATAAAATATTGTGAATAATAAAAATGGAAACTAGTTTTAGAAAAAAAAATAATTTTGAAAAAAGATACGCTGAATCTATGGGTGTATTGAGTAAATACCCTGATAGAATCCCTATCATCGTTGAGAGACACCATACATGTAAGTTGGATGATATCGATAAATCCAAATATTTAGTTCCCAAAGATATGACCATGGGGCAGTTTACTTATATCATTCGAAAGAGAATTAGATTGGATTCATCTGAATCCATTTTTATAACGATTAATGGTTCACTCTCATCAAGTTCAGAAATTGTAGGTAGTGTATATGAATCTAAAAAGGATAAAGATGGTTTCTTATATATTACTTATACAAGTGAAAATACTTTTGGTTAAAAGTATTTAGAGCAAGTGAAATACTTTTGGTTAAAAGTATTTAGAGCAAGTGAAAATACCTTTGGTTAAAGAGTATCATGAATACTATATAAAAACATAACTCTAATTTTTAATAAATATGTTTGTTTTTCATACTTGTTTTCAAATAAATGAAAACACTTATCACGAAGATATTCCTTTAGAAAAACTACAAGAATTAATAAAAAAATTTACTTTAACAAAAATTGGCAAAGTTAAAGAATATTGGATAAATAATGTTTTAATTCAATACAGAGATGGTATAATATCATATCAGTATGTAAAAGACATTACAATATCATATGATAAAAATAATAATATATTAATTCAAGAATTAGAATCAACACCCTGTAATCCTTTTAACTTCTATAAAGTTGATTTAGAAGATGAATATATTCAATATGAAAACAAAATAGATAATGTTTCAATCTTCTTGAAGAAATACAAAAATCATTTAACCTTGGGGTTTTCTTGTGATAATAAAGAAAATTTTAATGATTTTTTTTATATTTATAATATATAATAAATAATAAATAATAAATGAAAATTAAAAACAATGAATTATTGATAGGCGCAATTTCCATCATTGTGATATTATTTCTATCGAACTATCTAAATAAAAATGTTACCGAAAGGAATGGAAGAAATGGAATGAATGGGAAAAAGGATTTGGGAAATTTTCCAGTCCCCCAATCCTCTTCGATTACACAGAGATTATCAAATGGTATTAAGAATATTCCAAATTTCTTTTTCCCCAAAGTTGATGATTCCCCAAAACAAATCATACGGAATAAAGGGGGAAATATTAAACCAATTTATGCTGAGAAAGAATATGTTAAGGAGGATATACTTTCAGCAAACCCGATTGGATCCACTGAATTTTCATTCGTAGGCTCTGATCCTGAAAAAGCATGGAGTGATGATAATGTATCACAGCATCCGTCATATCATCGTGTTAAATTTAATGACAATCTAACGGATGTTGGTGCGTTTTTTAACGTAAATGAATTTCACGACAAAACCTCTCCTCAATCTGAAAACCATTTACCAGATAGATGTTTTTTAAATAATGGAGAAGTTGTTTGTGAATTTAATGACCGTATTCAAAATATCCCACCGAAGCTAATTATGGATGAAAAATATAATAAAGTCCTAGATTCCATTGGGAAATTAAATACGAAGTCTGATGGGATAAATGGAAAGAACGAAAGACCCATCAATGGTGGCGAATTTTATGGGGATGTCTTTGCAAGTTCATCAAATAATGAAACGTTTTTAGACTTGGCGGACTTACCTGAGAATAAGAATTATTCTTTCTAAATTATTCTTTCTAAATTATTCTTTTAAGAATTATATTATATTATATTATATTATATAATTATGGAGTTAGACAGTTCAAAATTATTAAAACATATGAAAAAAACATTATATGATTTGATTGTCTTAGAAGGTGGTATATATCCAAGGTTATATCTTGAAGAAGATGGAAAATCTTATAAACAAGGAAATAATTACGTTTACCTGGATTTGGAGGATAGTTTTAAAGTAAAACATGCGGATGGGACATATCGTTTTGATGTTAAAAAAAACATGGAGAAACTTCAAAGCGCAAAAACAGAAGCCGTCTTAGAAACACAAACCTCCTCTGGTTCCGATGTTTCCGCTGGTTCCGATGTTTCCGCTGGTACCGATGTTTCCGCTGAAATCCTTAAAATTGAAAAAGTTTCTGAATTATTTTACGATGCTCACGAGAATATTATAAAAATAGTGGGGAAGGATAAAAAAACATTAGATCAAAGAAAAAGAACAGAGGTAGCAAAAATATTAACAGATTTCTTAAAAACATTTGTAGATAGATTTAAAGGAGATGATAAATACCTTGATATGCGTGAAAAAATAATGGCATTTTTCAGTAATATAGGGCTTACAAGCGAAATCCAAGGGAAGAAGAAGAGTGACGTGGATCCAGGACAAGGGGATCCAGCAGCGCCGCCATCACCATACTGTGAAAATCCTCCACCGGGTACCACTGATGAACTTTGTAATAAGCATTGTAAAGGGACTGAAGATAATAAAAAATGTAAAGATGGGGTCGCCGGGCGCTCCATGGAAATTGGTACCTCGGAGGACTATGCCGGGAAATATAAATGTTTAAGGGCTGTGCCAATTTTCGATGATATCGAGGGGAAGAAGCATGTATTAAAGCAGAGGAAATGGCCCCTGCTTTTTAAAAAGGATGATGTGATTCAACGCGAAGCTCTGATTGAATCAAAAGAATACGATGGTGTTGTTAAATTAAAAATAAGATATAAAGATACAGAAGGTAATACTAAAGAAGGGTGGGTTCCTTTACATAAAAAAGATGATCCCAACGTAGTTTATTTTGAAAAAATTAGTGATGGTGGGAAGGGAATATATATACAGAAAAACCGAAATAAAATGAAAACTTTTAAAAGAACGAATAAACGAAGTAATAATAATAAACGAAGTAATAATAATAAACGAAGTAATAATAATAAACGAAGTAATAATAATAAACGAAGTAATAATAAA
>Ga0209403_10002090_pt1 | contig 24447 bp, 21 predicted proteins | sample ArcticOcean_MG_C_8_FD_187440 | JGI IMG/M metagenome (GOLD analysis project Ga0209403, IMG submission 187440) | Marine microbial communities from western Arctic Ocean - ArcticOcean_MG_CB11_86 (SPAdes) (version 2) | ecosystem: Environmental > Aquatic > Marine > Oceanic | place: Arctic Ocean... | reverse complement strand
TCTGATTCACCAACATTGGTAGATGTGCTAATCCCTTCATTGCCAGCAAAAGGATCGTTCAATGGTACATCTTCTTCTTCTTCTTCAACTTCAACTTCTGCTATATTTTCAGTTGTAGTATTTATGTCATGATTATCTGCAAATGTTGCTTTGCAAAATAAAAGTAAAAATAGAATAATTAAAAAGTTCTTAAAAAAATTCATCTGGCAATCCTACTATTGTTAACTCACCCTTTACTACTATAGCTCCCGTTGAATCGTTTTGCACTATTCTTATTAGTTCTTTATCAAAATTAAGCATTTTTTTAGATTTTGCTAAAGCTCTCTTAAACTTAATATACCCTAAAAAATTTCCTTTTATCTCATAAGAAACTGGAATTTTGTAATAAGAAACATTTTGCATATCCGTTAAGGCCTCTGATTGCTCCACAACACCTTCTTTTAATATAGCTTTAGGTTCTTTCTTTTCAATTTTAGATATAACAAGTCCATTGATCCCTGCGTATTTACTTAAACTATTGTATAAACCCTCTACCTCAGCTTTAGAATGAAATAGCTTAGAGCTTTCTTTAAATTCTGGTCCTTTTTCTTTTAGAGCTTTTTTATAAGCAGTTATTTCAATGCTCATCTGGTTAATTTCATTTTGTTTTAATAGTTTGTCATCATAAGCTACTTTTTTTTCATTAACTATAGGGTTTAAAATTACATAATATCCAATTAAAAATACCAGTACTGCAACAAATCCTGATCCAAACTTAATTAAAGTTTTTTTATCAATTAAGGCTAACTTTGACTTGATATCTTCTAAATTTATATTTTTTAAATCAATATTTTTTAAATCCATTTAAACATTCCCCACAATACAGGCTATCTTGAAGCCTTTCATTTTTGGTTGTCCTGCAGTATTACCTTCGGGTAAACTCATGCTGGCAAGCGAAGCTTGTGAAATTAATTTTTGACCATTTAAGTTATCTATAAGTTTTAAGATATCCTGATCTGTAGATGCTATACCTTCAATTATAACTAGATTTGCACCATCATAGTCAATTGAATTAAATTTAACTCTTCTTGGTACTGAAGATGCTATTTGCGCTAAAATTCTAAAACTAAATTTTTTATTAGATTGAATTGATTGACTTAGGTTTAAAGATTTAACCATAATTCCAACTTCTTTTCCATACTTAGTTTTTTCTAAATTTTTTAATTCATGTTCTTGAATAACTTGCTCATAACCTACTAATCTTGCACTTAATGATTTAATTTGCCAAAATGATAAGCCAAACAATGCTACATAAATAACCACAACTACTCCAACCACTCCTTTAAAAGCAAAGTTAGAAAAAATTTTTGCTTTCTTTTGAGCCATCATGCTATGTCTATTGGGTAATAAGTTAATATTTTTTACTGCAGTTACAAATTTGTAATAACCAAATACATCAAGTTTTCTAAATGCCAGTCCAATGACAGTTGCAAGATAAGATCTATTTTCTATCTTAACGCTTTCCTCAAGTTGTGCTGGAACTTTAATTTCTTTAATAGGATCAAATAAAGTAAATCCAGTATTAACTAGATTTTTTCTAAAGCTTGCTAGATATGTGTTAACATTAACCAGGTTTGAAACTACTCTTAAATTACGGATTCTTTTTTCATATTTTGCCTCAAAATCTTGAATAGCCTGTTTTACTTGAGTCATGTATCGTCTAACTAAAGCATCCATTTCTTCTTGGTTGTCTGACTTTAATAAAGTGCTTCTATCCTGTCCTCTAATAAAAATATCTGTAATAATTGGATTATTTTCATATAAAATCATTACATAATTTTCATCTAACCCAAATTCTAGTACTGCAGTTAAATTGCTTTCTTCAATTGAACCTGCAATTTGATTCATTTGATCTACTGCAGATTTAAGTGCAAAACATTTAACATCGATTATCACTGCATTTAATCCACCTTTTTTAATTATAGAAGTGTAGCTATTTATGTCTGATAGTTTTGATGCAACAAACAAAATATCCATTGTGTTTGCAGTTTTATTTTTATTAATTATTTGATGAAAAATAGAATAGTCACTTAAGTTATCTGTTAACTGTACTAAATTTTCCCAAAGTGAATCTGTATCAATTGCTTTACTTAACTCTTCATCGGTCATCAAAGGTGAAGTAACTACTCTAATAATTGCACTAGTAACTGGAATTGCTATTGCTGCATTGGTTGTGCTAATTTTTGATTTTTGCAGCGCCACTTGAAGTTCCTCAGCGATTTTATCTGGATTTTCTAAAACTGTACCATTTTCAGGTATTTCCTTAATTGGGTGAATAAAAAATTTGTTTAAAATCCATTGGTTGCTTTTATCATTAGATAATTGAGCCAATCTTATTTCTGTAGAAGTTAATTCAACACCAACTATTTCCTCTCCTTGAACAGCAGATTTTCCTAATTTAGTTTTAAAGAAATTTGCAAATTTTTTTCCAATATTAGTTTTTTTTGCTGCTGAATCTTGTTTACTAAAACTTGGTTTTTTAAACTTAATATTTTTAAATTTTTCAAGAATGTTTGAGGCAGATTTTGTCTCTGAAGATTCTTTAGTATCTTCTGCTGCAACGGAAGCAGCATGTGCTGTGGCAAGTTCTGGTTTTTTTTCTACTGCAGTAACAACTTCGGTTTGTTTAGGTGTTTCTATGACTGGTGGTGGTGTTTGTTCTGGTGGTGTAGATGGTTGTTCGGTTGCTGTCTCTGTTGTTTCTTGAGAAGTTTGTTCCTCTTTTTCTTTATTTGCGTGAACATTATCAAACCACTTCTCTAATATTGGTATTGCATCATCTTGATTAGGAGTGCCAGATGAAGAAATTTTTTGTTTTCCATCAATATAAAGTCTGCCAACCCAATTTTTTGATTTTAGCTCACCTTTATACTTATCTTGTCTTACATATATATGCAGTCTTCCATCTTTTTTGTGTATTACTTCATTTTCTTTTTTTTCTTCTACTTCTAATTGTGTTTCACTTTGATTTTCATTACTTTCAATAGGTAAATCGGAAGATTCAGTAGTTTGAGCAGGTGTAGAGGTAGATTCTACCTGGGATTGATTTTCCTCGCTCTTAACTTCTTCTTCTTTATTCTCTATATTATTTTTATCTTGATCGTCTTCATTCATAATTTTATAAAATTTAATTTTTCTCTAACACAATACATACGAATCTCTAACACAAAATACAAGAATGTCTAACACATAATCATAGGTTGTAGGCTCATATTGGGTCAAAATTATAAAAAAATGTAAATTAACTAATAAAATCAAGGTTTTTTTTAATTTTTTAAAAAAAAACAATTTTACAAATTTTTTACACATTTTTTTGACACTCTAACACAAATGTGAAAAGTCTAACACAATTTCAATTTTTTTAATTTTAAAAATTTGTGTTAGAGTATAAATAATTTATAAAATATTAAAAAACATAATAAAATCAACGTTTTTATATTTTTCAATTCAAAATAGATTTTTTGTGTTAGAGTAAAATATTATTGTGTTAGAGTAAAATATTATTGTGGTAGAGTATAATAATTTTTTCAAAATTAAAAATATTAGTTTTAAATTATATAATTTTTAGTTTTTAAAACTCAAAATTCGATAAATATCAAAAGATGTATGAAAAAATATAAAGTTTTTTTATAAAATTTCAATTTTTAGTTGAAATTAAATTAAAAACTACTTTTTTATAAAAATTATATATTTTTAACGGACATCATCAATATAAATCCTAAAATAAAAAAAATAGAGACTGATAGGAAGCCAATCCTCTGAGAATATAAATAAGTTAAAGTTCCAACCATTAATGGCCCCGCAAATGCAGTAACTCTTCCTGAAAAACTAAATAAACCAAAACCTTTTCCTAAATCATTTTTATTTAATAAGCTTACCATCATTACTCTACTTGCACTTTGAATGGAACCAATAAAAAAAGATATGACCATAACATTATAAAAGAATTCGGTTTTAGTTTGCGCAATCATAGATCCGTAAAAGACTGTACCTGTTAATACTGCAATACAAGTTAAAATAATTATTTTAGATGAAAGTTTATCATTTAAATATCCACCGAGCAAAACTCCGATGAATGCAACGATGTTTCCAACGAGTGCAAGTTTTAATAATTCACCTGCAGTAAAACCAAAAACACCTGAAGCATATACGCCACCTCCTGCTATAAGAACAATTAAAGCATCAGAGTAAATCATTCTTGCTAAAAGAAACTTTCCAGTAGAAGTAAATTTATTTTGCCAAATTATTTCAATAATTTTTTTAAATAACGGAACTGAATCATAATTATCATTGTAAGATATTTTTTTTTTGAAATAATAAATCATTGGTAAAGAAAAACACAAAAACCAAAGTGCAACAATGATAGGAATGAATCTTATATGTTCAAAATTATTTTTATCTAAACCAAAAGGAACTTCTTCAGGTAAAACAAATAAATATAAAGTTAATAATATTATTGGAACAGATCCAATGTAACCTAAGGCAAAACTAAATCCGGAAGTTTTTCCAATATTATTTTCATTAGAACATTTTTTTAATAAAGAATTGTAAAATATAGATCCAACTTCGTAACAATAGTTTGAAATAAAAAAAATAATTAAAGTAAATAAAATATAATTTGGATTTGGTTTGGCAAACCAGAAGAAACAAGTTGTTAAGATACAAAGTAAAGTAAATATTTGTAAAAAATTTATTTTACCTTTTGGTTTTTTGTCAGCCAGTGCTCCAAGGAAAGGACCACTTAATGCAATTACGATTCCACAAATACCTGCAGTCCATTGCCAGTAAGCTGCTCCTACTTGTGGATCACCAACAATTTGATTTGCAAAGTAAGCTGAAGTAACAAATGTTATAATAATCATAGCGTAAGCTGAATTTGCTAAATCATATAGTGCATAAAAAAATTTGCTCATAATTTTTTATCCATCCCCAAGAAATGTTCAAGTGCCCCACTCTTTTTCCATTTTTTAATCAAAGTGCTTAATTCTAAAGTGGTTTGTGTAACAAATTCTTTGTAAATTGTTTTGTAAGCTGGTCCAAGTTTAATTCCATTCTCAGTATTGTTTAGTAAAATATTATTTTTACATAGGCCTAACACTTTTCTTCTAACTGTCTCTCTTGGAAGCTGAATAACCGCTGCAATACTTGCAAAAGTTAACTTATTATTTCTCATTTTTTTATTTTGTTCAATCTTTACCATCTGTTCTTCAAGTTCTGAAAATGTTTTAGTTCCTGATTTATTTATTTGATAAAGAGAATGGCTAACAACAACTTGAAGTACAACGAAAGATTCAAAGTCTATTTTTAAATTTTCACGCACTCTTGTATATAAAGAGAGAATAAACATTACCCAATTGTAAAGCCCTAGAGAGAAAATAGGTTCTTTTTGACCTTTTTCTTTCACAACTTCTTCAAAAGAAATGACTTTGTTTATACTCATATTGGTTTTTATTTTACCCATCATGGGTATGCTACAGCCTAAAATAGGCATAATCAATTCTTTTCCCTAATTTGGGTCTTTTAAGCTGTGCTTATCAAAAATTATCAACAGATTTTTATTCATAGTTGTTTTTTTTTTTTATTTTAAACAATTAAAGTGCTAAATATTCTAATATTAAAAAAAAATATTAACTATGTTGTTTGAAAAACTAGAAGATTTAGCAAAAAATAATAAGAAAATTTCTGATTTCCATATTAGAACAGGTTCTTCATTTGCTTACAGACAAACCGGTGAAATTGTAATGATCAAAGAACTCATTATCAAAGAACAAGATTTAAAAGATTTAATGTCGATGAATTGTAATGAAGTTGAAACACAAAGATTTGAAACTACTCATGAATTAGACGCAGCAGTGATGATAAGTGGTCTTAGATTCAGGGCAAATTTTTATAAAACAATTAATGGGCCAGCTGCTGTTCTTAGAAGGGTTGAAAGTAAAATTCCTGAAATGGATCAATTTAATTTACCACAATCACTTTATGACGTTGTAGATTTTCATAAAGGTTTAGTTTTAGTTACAGGTCCAACAGGTTCAGGAAAATCAACAACACTTGCGGCAATTATAAATGAAATAAATAAAACAAGATCAGCAAACATTGTAACGGTAGAAGATCCTGTGGAATTTATTCATAAGGATAATAGAAGTATAATTTCTCACAGAGAAGTTGGAAAACAAACAAAGTCTTTTGCTGCAGCTTTAAGAGCAGCACTAAGAGAAGACCCTGATGTAATTCTTGTTGGAGAAATGAGAGATCTTGAAACAATTGGTCTGGCATTAACGGCAGCGGAAACAGGACACTTAGTATTTGGGACACTCCATACAAGTGGCGCCCCAAGTACTATAAATAGAATTATTGATGTATTTCCCCCAGAACAACAAGAACAAATTCGTGCACAAATTTCTACATCTTTAAAAATGGTAATGACACAAAGATTATTAAAAACAAAGGACGGTCAAGGAAGAGTTGCTGCATTTGAAGTAATGAAATGTACACCTCCAATTCAAAACTTAATTCGTGAAGCTAAAATTCATCAAATACCAAGCATCATGCAAACAGCGGTTAGAGATGGAATGATTACCATGGAAAAATCTCTAGAAGAATTAGTTAAATCAGGAAAGATAGATGCAGGTGCAGCAAGATCAGGACATTAAAGGTTTTTCTCTTTTAGAGCTTCTTGTTGTTGTGGCGATTATAGCAGGTGTATCTGCTATGGCATATCCAAATTTTTCATCATGGACAAAAGATAGAGAAATTAGAAAAGTTTCAGAAAATGTTGCAAACTTGTTAACAACTATAAGCACTCAAGCACAAAGAGGATCTCTTCCTTTTGTACAATTGTATGTAAAACCCTCTAGCACAAGTGTTGAGTTTATAACAAAAGGTCACTCTGCTGCACAATATAATAGTAACTTAAACAAAGGAACTGCGCCTTCTTGTTCAACTGCAACCTCGGGTGTTTTTGATAATAATGAATTTGATACGTATGAGAGTACAGAAATTGCCGTGCAATTCGATACTGTTGGCACAGTTTGTTTTTCAAAGGACGGCACATACTATCAAACAAACGGCAAGTTAAATAGTAATTTAAATATAACTGTCGAAGGAAAAGTTACCAAAAATTATTTGATAATTTGTTCAAAAACTAATGCAGCTAAAAAAGGTAATAAGTGTCCTTTAACAGGGAAGGATGGTTTAGAAAAACCTGCCCATCTGGTAAAATGGTCAAGATTTGGTAATATAAGTAAATTTAAATTGTTCGTAACAAAAAATAAAGATGGAGGTGTAATTACAAGTGGTTGGACTAGACAGTAAAAGATTAAAAGAAAAAGGAGTAACTCTTATTGAGGCTTTAATTTCTACAGTCATAGTAGGGATTGGATTTGCAGCAGTATTCCAAATGGTAAGCTATTCCGTACAGTCTATTGATATATCGGGAGAAAGAACCAAAACAAATTACTTAGTTAGCATGGTAGCTGAGGACATAATAGGCGATAGAAATACACAAATATCATCATCAGTAAAATTTTACGATTATCTGATTGATGCAAATAATAGAGATAAAAAAAATTTTACCTCATGGGAAATGGGTAGTTGTTCATCAGGAAGTTCATCATCCACATCACATAATAATGCAAAAGATAATAAATTTCAAAAATGGGATAACCGATTTTCAACAAAAAGAATTAAGTGTAAAGGAGCTAAGGATAAAAAATCCTTAAAGGTTTACGATATTTGTAAAAGTGGTTGCAGATACGATAATGACACTACCAGGTTCATTTTAGTTAATGGTTCTGAGAAACTTATTATAGGTAAGATGGAAGTTTATTTAAACAATGGAACAAAGAGAAAATATCTTTATTTTCCAATTCACTAATGAAAAAAAAATTAAAAAATATTGCTGGTGTTACATTAATTGAAATTTTAATTGGAATTGTAATTTCAACAATCATGATGGGTGCAATGTTTACATCTTATAATGCTGTAAATAGTGTTTTCCAACAGGTTACAGATAAAGCAAAAATTAGTCAGTCTGGAAGAGATATTGTAGGAATGTTGTTAAAAGATATTAGGCTAGCAGGATTTAAGTATTTTGGAGACAGTCTTAAAACATCAGATCTTCACCAACCTATTTTAATAAGTAAAAGTGCAGATTTTTCAAAGAATTGTGACCAAATTGAAATTGTTTATGGAGATGTTGATTATGACGAGGCAAAGGCTGAAGGTTTAAGGTACACTTACACAAGATATAAAGTTACCTACGCGTGCGGCAGATCTGAAATAATTAATAAAAAAATTCCTGGTGGCAAAACTACAATAGATGCATTTTATATAGTTAAGTCAAAAATCAAATGGGATGCGGCTACAAATGCTTGGGCTGATCCGAACACAGATAGTGATGATACAACTTATCCCAAAGAAAAAATAATTGATTATGTGCAAGATTTAATTTTTAATGCAATTGATGAAAATGGAAAAATTATTAGCCCACCTCCCTCAACAAGCAACAATAAAGACAAAATTTATAAGATAAAAAATGTTGAGATTGCTTTAACAGTAAGATCAACACAAGAGTTTTTTCAAAATTCGAGAATTAGAAAAGTATTTTCTCTCAGTGATAGCAAAAGGGATATTGGTGCGAAAAATGATAAATATTTGAGAGATACAATAATAGTTACAGCATATGCAAGAAATTTAGGATTACAATGAATAATAGAAAAAACGAAAAAGGATTTGCTTTAATTTTATCACTTGTACTTTTGCTTGTAATGTCGCTCATGGGTGGATCATTAATTGTGATTTCATCTGGAGATCATCAAAGCAACAATACGAGTGATGAATATCAACAAACTTTTTATATAGCTGAAATGGCTTTATTGGAAGGAGAAAAATATCTTCTTAATCAATTTCAAGGGCCGTGGAAAAAAAACGGAACAAGAGATACTACAAAAAAAAATTTACCAACAAACTGTGGACCTTCATCCACACCAGCATGTGTCGCTTTTGAAGGCGTTATGGTTAAAAAAAATTATGACAGTACTAGTGATGCACCCAGGAGCGACATTACCAAAATGTGTTTTAACAGTTTCCCTGATTTAGATCGTAAAAAATTAAAAGTGGAAGGTGTAGCTGTTGCAGAAAGTTGGAATTTTGGAACAGTAATTAAAGAGAGCTTTGGTAAAAATACGAGTGTAGAAGAAAAAGCTGAATCAGTTTTATTAAAAGTATATTTTTATGAATATTTTGTGCAAACAATTGGTTCTGCTCCTTTTAGAGGTTATGGATCTAGCGTTAAGAAAGGTCAACAAGATAGTGGTCAAGATGGGATGGCCTATAGAATATATGGTTGTGGATTAAATTCAAAAGCAGATCGTATGGTTGTTGCCTTAGAAAGCACCGTAATTTTACCTAAATAAATATGTGTTACAAAACTCACTTTAGACATAAAGTGTCTAAAAAAGCTTTAAATCAAACAAATTAATAAGTAAGTTAAAAAAATAATATAAACAAGTTTATGAAAATAATTACAAAAGCAATAATATTATTTCTATTTTTAATTTCTTCAGCTTATTCAGCGTGCGATTTTAATGCTAATTTTGGTGATAATAAATCTGCTTTTGAGGAAAAAATTGGAGGAAGATCTTTCCCCTCAGAGTACCCAGGGCTAGAAATATTTCCCATGCTTGCAAATGATATCTGTCCAAATGAAAGTTTGGATGACATTGGCATTGAATTTAAATTTTTAAATGATCAACTTATCGCAATTAATCTTGTGGCTTTAAATGATGAAAAAAATCATGTTTCAGAAAAATTAACATTAATGAATTATACTAAAAAAGTTTACGGAAAATTTGATACATCTCAAAATCCAAAATCTTACTCTGGTTTTGAAATATTTGAAAAACCAAATCAATTTGTTGTTTACAAAAGATTTCCAAGTCAAGATGGAATGGATGAACAGCTTTATATCTCTACTCCAACTTTTGATAAAAAATTAATGCAATTTTATGCAAAGATGGAAATGGGAATGGAAGAAAATAACAATGAAAATTAAAAAATTAGTCTTAGCTTTATTTTTATTTACTTTTGTTTTAAGTGAAAACTTATTTGCAAAAGCATTGCCCCCAGGATCTGGAATAGGAGATGTTCCTGCAAATGTATTAATCATGTTAGATAAATCTGGAAGTATGGGTTGGCGAATGGGAGGTGGTACCACCGGAATGAAATATCCTTATGATGCAGCAGCAGATAGTAATGGAGATATTTTAGTTTCACAATATAACAGAGATGGAGTTAAAAAATTTGTTTATGATACAGCAACTCTTGATAGTGGTTTTGGTAAAAATGGGTTATCTGGTAAAGGTAATTCTAAGTATGAAGGTAGTACCAATTGTAAAACGTCCTACTCTTATAGTGGAGAGATTTACAATGATGTTTTTTACACCACAGCTTATTATGAAAAAGCTGTTGTAGCTATTAATGCAAGCAATGGACAATGTATAAAAAAATATAATCTAGGTTTTTATCCATACAATATGACAATCGATCAAACCACAGGTTATTTGTATGTGGGAGGAAGCAATGGATTTAAAACAATTAATTTATCAAATAACTCCATGAGTAATTGTTCTTTAAATAATAATTTTAAATATAATTATGGTTCGACTGTTAGTGGAGGTTATCTTTATTTTTATAGAAGCAATAGAGTATATAGATCTACATTAAATACTAGCGGCAGTAGGTGTCCTGGAAACAGCACTGTGAACTTTAGATATAAAGAAGGTAGCTATGTGGGTTTACAAGCTAACCCAAGCGATAGTACCGAACTATGGACTTTAACTTGGTCAAATAGCCGAATGAAAAAGCTTACTGTGAACTCAGCTGGAAATGGATATACACAAAATTTTTCAAAAGGTAGAAGATCTATGTCGGCCAGTACAGCTTCGGCTACTAATTTTTACTATCCTTGGGGTTTAGGCTGGGATGCAACAAACAATAGAGTAATAGCAGCCGATTTAAATAAAGGAACTGTCCAAATTTTTGATACCAATGGTACTTGGGTTAAAAATTTTGGAGGTGCACCAACAACTCGTATGCAAGCAGCGCATGCTGCAATTAAGTCATTAGTAACTGATGCATCTTTAACATCAGGTGTTGATTATGGATTTGCTTATTGGGCTCATGGTTCGGCAGGTTTTACTAAATGGAATGGTAATCACAAAACAGGAACAGGAAGTGCAACTCCTTGCAACAATTACAATTGTTTAAAAGTACCAATTTTTAAAGGAGGAGCTGCAAAAATTGCTGGCATGATACATACGGTAAACCCAGGTGGTGGAACCGATGCAAATGCTTTTATGAAAATTGCACAACAATATTATACTAATGGAACCTACTCTCCTGTTGATACAAGCTCACCTTGTCAAAACAGTTATATTGTAGTTATTGGTGATGGAGATTGGGTACAATCATCTCATAGCCCAGCTGTAACTAAAGCGAAAAATTTATTAGCAAATCAAAAAATTAAAACATTTGCAGTAGCGTTTGGAACTGGAATAAGTACTAGCGGCTTACGTAATTTCAATAAGTTGGCAGCTGCAGGAGGAACAAACAAAGCAATTGTAGCAACAACTGCTGAAGCATTAAAATCACAATTAAAAGCTGCGATATCTCAAATTATTGCATCAAAATTATCATTTACTGCGCCTGCTATAACAGCAACCATTGAGTCTGGAGGTTCACTATACCAAGCTCAATTTGATTACCAACAAAATAAAGAGTGGGCAGGAACAATCAGCAGAACTAAAATAAATCCAGATGGCAGTTTAGATACAAAAGATAAGGGTAATTGGAGTGCTGCAGACTTAATGCCAAAACCTGCAAGTAGAAAATTATGGAGTGTAATACCAGGAACAGATTACAAAACAGACTATAATAATTTTAAAGATACAAATGCTACTGAAATTGGAAACGTATTAAACTTATATGGAAATGATATTTTAGATTACCACAGAGACAGTGATAATGCCGATGGATCTATACACAATAAAAGATGTGCTACAAGCGCGGGTGTAATTGATGGAGTAACAGATGATTTAAAGGGTTTAATTAATTTTGTAAGAGGAACAGATTATTTTGATTATGCTGGTGGTTGTAAGTTAAATGTGCAAAGAACTAATCCATTAGGAGATATTTATCACTCTCAACTTGTTGTGGTTGGTGCACCTTCAGCAGACACTGCTTTTGTTGGAACTAATCAAGAAGCGTACTGGAGATCAATTAATGGTTATGCCCTATGGGCGCAATCAAAAGCAAATAGACAAGAAATAGTTTATGCTGGATCCAATAGTGGAATGCTTCATGCCTTTGATGCTAAAACAGGTAAAGAAGAATGGGGATTTATTCCACCATTAATTGCTCCAAATTTACCATTAGTAATGAATACAAATTTAAATCAATCAAGTGGAGGAGGATCAAATGCTATCTTTGGTGTAGATGGATCACTTGTGGTTCATGATATGTATTTTAAGACCCCTGGAACGACTTCAAAGGCTTGGCATACAATTATGTTTGTACCTTACGGCAGAGGTGGAGCTGGTTTTAGTGTAATAGAAATAACAGATCCTGATAAACCACTTCACTTATACTCAATTTATAATGATGTCATTAACCACCGAGTTTATAGAGTTGATCACGAACAAAATATTTTAGCCTACGACTACATTGCAGGTTCATATTCATTGGCTGCATTAAATGAATCTATTGAAGTAACAGATAATTATAATGATAATAGTAGCGTCTCTGATACTTGTCAGAGTACAAGGGATGGCAGCGATAAATTAACAACATCATGTTATAAAGGTAAAGTTTGGACATTACCTGTTCAAGGATTAAGCAAAAGTGATTTAAAAGTAATATATAATGACGCTGTCTATAATAATTTTTCGGTAACAACCAACGGAAGTGGAGATACTGTTTTAACTTTTTCTCATGAAATGACTTACGCCGCTGCTCCAACAGATGCAAACACAAGTTCTGCGCTTGGAATATCAATCAAACCAGGCACTAAAGCAACAGGTGTGCTAACAAACCCTGAATATGATTACAGTAAATTAGGTGAAACTTGGTCTGATCCAAGAATCTTTAGAATACCTAACAATGGTACTGGAGATACTGATATTGCAGATGATATTTATGTAGCTGCAATGGGTGGTGGATATGGAACTCAATTTGAAGGAGTTGGTTCAAACTTAACAATTGTTGATTTAGAAGATCTAACAAACCCTGGAAGATTATATGGTGAAGTTTATAGTTATAATCAGAGCAAAACAACACCAACTTCGTCTAGAGTATTAGATATAGAGGATATCGTAACAGGTGAGATCGTAAATTCAACACCTGGATCTGCAGTTCTAGTTACTCCAGATACCGCAAGAGGAATTAGCTTTACTGGTGGACTATTATATTTAAGCGATCTTGAAGGAAAAATTACTAAATTTAATTTAACTAACATGACCCACACTAATGAGGATGGCACTGATATTAAAATGTTTGATAGCACATCTTTATTTACAATGGGATCAACGAAATCTAACGGTAGATACATGTTTCACTCGATGGATGCAACGATTGGTCAAACAACTAATTCATTATGGTTATTTGCAGGTACAGGTAATTATGAAAGAATAAATGATACAACCTCAGGAGTTTCAAATTTACTAGTAGGAATCAAAGACCGTGATTATCCATTATATAAAAAAATCTCAACTACTTCTAACGCTGATGATATTACAGAATGTAAAAATACTTCTAGCGATACCACAGGAGCTAGTTGTCCTGAACAAGCTGATAAAGGCTGGTACATTGTTCTAGATAATTTTGCAAAAGTAACTGCTGAACCAACTGCATATAGAGGGTTAGCATACTTCCCAATTTATGAACCAACAACCTCGGTTAATAAGTGTACTTTAGGAAATGCATTCATCTGTGCTGTAGATGATGAGTGTGGGACTAATGTTTCATCACAACTTGGAACAAATTCTTCAACTCATAAGAGTAAAAAATGTTTCTATGTCGGTCAAGGAGTATTGTCTAAAATTGTTGTCTTTGCAGATAAATTATTTGCTAACATTGCTGGACAATCATCAGGAGGCAAAAAAGACTTAGTGACTACTAGTGCTGGTCACGGAGAAGTTTCAACGTACAGAAGTTCTTGGAGAGGTAGCTACTAAAATATTTTATAGTAAAAATAAATTATCCAGACAAACATTGTTAACATTGTAAAAAATATTAAAGCTAATCCAACTATAGTATCTTGGTTTACTTTCTTTCTCCATTTTTGTGGAAAAAACTTAAGAGAATAAGCATAAATAATAATAAAAATGTTTAAGGCTGAAATAATAATGTTAATAAATAAAAATTTTTCCATAATGATTAATTACACCACCCATCTTTTGCTATTACGACTGGCTTATAATCACTTGCAACATGTGTTTTAACCCACAAGGCAATTTGTTTTTTTGATGGATCACCCGGACAATCTGTTTCATCAAATCTCATTCTTCCATCAAAATCATTTGTGCCATTTCTAGCAGTGTAGACAGCTGGATTAGTGTCACCATAGGGGTTTTTAAATCCTATATCTAGAAAATGTCCTATAAAAACTGAATTTAAGGTATTAATATCACCAGCACTAGGCTGGGTATTGCAGTTGATTGTTCTTGTGTTGCTCAATTTAAATGTACCTCCTCCTTGAGCTTCACATAATTGAAGTGTGTTACGAATATATTTTTCAATTTTTTTGTGTTGTGCAAGAGTAACATTTCGTTTTGCAGCTTGTGTATATCCGCTATAAGCAACCACTCCTACGGCAGCAAGAATGCCAATGATGGCGACAACGACTAAAAGTTCTATTAGTGTGAAACCTTTTTGTTTCATAACAACAGATTATCAATGCACAGTATTTATGAAAAGTAATTTAATTACTTATTCAATAACAAATTCTTCGTAAATTGCCCTAGGCTCTCCAGCGCAAGTTGATATTCTAACCAACATATATGATCCGGATGGAATATTGCTCACCATTATTCCCCCGTAGTTAAAATCAAAACATTTTCCAGGATCAGAAGTTCCTTCACCATGAGGACCGTTTAAAGCTACAGAATTTTCTCTCCAAGATTTATATGGATTATTGAATTTTTTATGAAAAGCTTTCACGGCAGCTTTTCCTATTTCGTTAGTAGTATTTCTATCTGAACACTTAAGGTGACCATCCATCACATAATCAAAACCCAAATCCATTTCACATTTTAAGAGTTCTGTTTTTAGATAATTTACTGTTTCTCTATGTTGTTTTTTAACAACACTTTTCTTTGCTGCAGTTGTATACCCACTATAAGCAACCACACCTACCGCAGCAAGAATGCCAATGATGGCAACAACGACTAAGAGTTCTATTAATGTGAAGCCTTTTTGCCTCATAAAATATTTACTTTTTATTGGCCAATGTTTGAAGTAAATATATTTCTTTTTCAGTTAATGTTTCTTTTTCTTCTTTAATTTTTCTTACTAAGTCTTTTGATGATAAAAAGCTTATTATAGATACTAGTCCTGTAAATATAATAAAATAAATAGAGTGAGGTATAACGATTATTAAAGTAAGACAAGTGCTTGTCCATCCAATAAAAACTCCTTTGAGTATAGTTCTTTGGCTTTTTAAATCTTTTATTTTTATAAATAGAAAAAATAAAGACGCAAAAATAAACATTGCTATTCCCAGACCCCATCTTGAAGCAACTAATGCATCTACACCACCGCCTAGTTCTTTAAGAATGTAATAAGCTAAAAAACCTTCGTAAATAAAATATATTGCAAATATTATCGAAACGATTGCAGATAAAATGTGTGAAGCTTTATGTGAAATATTTAATATTATTTTAAGCTTTTTCATAAAATGTCATATTATCTTATTAATAACTTATAGGCATTAAATAATAATACCAATTAAATTATTTTTAAATACTAAATAAAAAATTGTTGCCAATATTATATATGGGCCAAACGGAATTTGGGAAGTCATTTTTTTATTTTTTTTAATTAAATCGGGCATCACAGAAACTAGCGCAAAAATTGAAGATAAGAATAATGTAAAAGGAATAGCAATCCATCCAAACCAAAAGCCTATTACAGCTAATAATTTTGCATCTCCTAAGCCCATGCCTTCCTTTTTTCTAATTTGCTTATAAAAATATATAATACTAAAAATAACACCATAACCAAAAAGACCCCCTATTAAAGAATTTATATAATTTGGAAAAATAGAATTTAAATTTGGATCAAAAGATTTAATAAACCCTAATGCCATCATTGAAAAAGTTATAGAATTTGGGATTATAAAATGCTTTAGGTCAATAAAGAAAATTATTAAAAAAGATAAGCTTAAAATCATTAAAAGTATAGTTGTTAACGAAATACCAAATAAAAAATAAATTATTAAAAATAATAAAATATTTATCATTTCAACTATAGGATATTGAGATGAGATCTTTCTTTTACATTTTCTGCATTTTCCTTTGAGAATTAAATAAGAGATTATTGGAATATTATCATGCCAAACAATTTTTTTTTTACATTTTGGGCAATGTGATCTTCCTGAAACTACTCCTTTATCATGAGGCAATCGATGTATACAAACGTTGGCAAAACTACCCCAAAGACCTCCTAAAATAACGACAAATATTAAATCCACTGATGTATGTTAAAGTTTTATATTCGATGTAATTTGTATGAAACCATCGATAACATATTGTACTATCATGATTGCATCTTGGAAATGTATGTATAGATTTGGTGTATTAATGATAATTTCCATCGTTGTAAAATTTACCAAAAATGACTTAAAATACTAGTTAAATAAATGATTTTTTTTAAACCACAAAAACCTGAAAAGGATGAAAAAAAAGAAAATTTACAAGTTAATGTAGATTTAGGATTAATTACAAAAATGAATCAAGAGTTTGCGGTATCCCTTGATTTAAATGACACATTAAAAACAGCTCTTCAAGTAATAATTGCTAGAATTAATGCACAAGCTGCCAATATATTTTTAATTAACGAAAAAAAGAAAAAGTTTGAATGTATTGCTTCACTTAATCAAGATTATTTAGATGAGTACGAACTTGATTTAAATGATGGTGTAATGGGTAAAGCCGTTAAATTAAAAAAATGTATTAGAGTTGGAAATGTTAGAAAAGATGTAAGAGAAATTGCTGAATTTTATTTTGATTTAGATAATAAAACAAATTTTACAACATATTCAGTTTTATGTTCTCCATTAATTGCTGCAAATGAATGCATTGGAGTTATTCATTGCCTAAACAAAAAAACTGACGATAAATTATTTATAGAAGATGATCGAAAATTATTAGAAACTCTTTCAGCTCCGGCAGCTTTTGCAATCAGAAATGCTAAAATGGCTAAAGAGATGATAGAGAAAAACAAAATCCAAAAAGAAGTTGAAATAGTTGGAGAAATACAAAAATCATTATTATCACAAAATAAAAAAGATCCTTTTCCTATTGCGGGTATCAATATTCCTGCAAAAATAGTATCTGGGGATTTTTATAATTTTTCTGATTTAGGTGATGGTAGATATGGTTTTGGAGTTGCAGATGTATCAGGTAAAGGAATAAAATCTTCTCTTCTAATGTCTAAAGCATCAAGTCTTTATAGATGTTTAAGTAAAACAATGTTTTCAGCTTCAGAACTTTTAATGTTATTAAATAATGAAATTTGCGAAACTATATCGAGAGGTATGTTTGTCACAATGTTAATTGGTATTTATGATAGCAACAAAAAAGAATTATTATTATCAAGCGCAGGTCATGAACCGCCTTTGATGCTAAGTAAAGATGGAACTTTTACCGATTTTAGTGAGGCAGGTCCTCCCTTAGGTGTCATGCCTAAAACAAAATATACCGAAACGGTTGTTCCATTTAAAGAAAGCTCTATGTATATCTTCACCGATGGAATCACAGAAATCAGAGATCCGAACGGTAAAATGTTAGGCGCTGAAGGCTTTCAAAATTATATTAAAAAATATCAATCTTCACCCACCAATGAGAGACTTAAAAAGATAATCGATGACATAATAAAATCAGGTAAAATTCAGAAAGACGATTTAACAATAGTTGTGATAGATGGAAAATAACCTAATTATGTTTTTTTATAGAAGCATTAAATACAGATACAATAAAAGAAGCTATTCCATAACCAAATAAGATCAGAATTGTAAAAAATAATAATAATGTAAATTTATTTACCCCATCTTCAGCAACTTCTGTTTCAATTTTTTCACGCAATTCTTTGTTTTCATTTTCTAATATTTTATTTTTAAATATTTCTTTTTCTAATTTTATTTTTTCATTCTCTTTAAGCAATTCAACAATCAATTGTTTGCTAGCTTTATTTTCTGTAAGCACTTTAGCGCTTAGTAATTTTAATTTTTCATTTTCAGCTTTTAATTTTGTGTTTTGAGCCTTTAATTGCTCATTTAGTGTTTTAAGTTCACCAAACTCAATTAAATCTTTATCGAGTATAGCACTTGAAATCTTTATATTTTTATCAGGTTTTGTTGTTGGAATTTTTGTTTTTGATTCTCCAAAAGGTTTAGTTAATGAAATAGCTGCAATTTGATTAATTAAACCATCTTCATTGCCATACATTAAATCTAGATCAAAGTTCATATCTTTAGCTTTTTTTGTAAAAGAAACGCCAGCAAAATAGCCTGTGGTTGTTTCATAAGCAGGAGATACATTTTTATTTTCCCCATCTGCTGTAATCTTTATAGAATTGTTAAGATTATTATTAATATTTACACCAATATAAGGCTGAATAATAAAACCTTTGCCAAGTTCTTCTATGTATCTTACTTCAAATCCTCCACCAAGTACTTGTTCTATTGCTTCATCAACTGATAAATCGCCATCACTAAATTTTGCAAGATACTCAGGAAATCTTTGTACGCCTAAAGTTGACTGTACGCTTAAGTTTAATGAACTATATTCACTTGTTTTTATTTCTTTTCCTAATTTTGCATTAAAACCTGCAAACTCACTTAATAAATTGGTGCTTATTGAAGTTTTGGTATCTGTATCAAAATCTGTAACAGTTAGATCGTTTAAACCAATCATAGGTGTAAAGGATGCTTTAAATCCATTATTTTCATAAACGCTCTTTAGACCCAGTGCAAAATTATCCCCTCCTAAGAATTCTCCATTGTCAAAGTCACCGTCTTGTCTTGTATAACCAAGAAAAATATTATTTCTAATATCTCCTAAAATAAAAGGACTTAACTGACCCACAACACCTGACATTTTACCTTTATAAGTTCCTTCCCTTTTTTGTTCGCTATGAAATATTTTAAACATTTTATCTTCTGAAGCATGCGAATTGATATAATTTGCAGCATCAAACAAACCTCTAAGTTTAATTAAAACATTTTCACTTCTATACTTTGGATTGTTTTGCGCTATCTCAAGATCTTCTCCAAGAATTCTTAAATATCCGTCTGTTTCAGAGTTATCGGCGTCAGCATTTTTTGAAGAATCTAAAATTTCATAGGTGTCATTTCCGCATAAATTATCTGTAACACTCATAGTGGTTTTATTTTCAATCTCAATCGTTAAATCTTTTTTAAGATCGCAAGATAAAGAAACAATAAAATCTTCACCTCCAAGATCCAAATTACCATTGATTGTTGGTTCTTCTGAAAGAACTAATGTATTGTTATCGTTTCCTGACTCTACTTTAATTGCTTTAGCATTTGTGCCTGAAACAGTGATAGTTCCAGTAAGTGTTATTGTATTATTATCAGAATTTGAATAAAAATGATAACCGTGTCCGTTAGTTCCTGACGTAGTAATATTACCAGACTGTGTTATGGAGTTACTATCACTTGACTCAAAATAATAAGCTTTATTGGTATTTTCTGTAAGAGTTATATTCCCTTTCTGAATAATAGTGTTATTGTCACTGCCAGATGCATCTGACGCGTCATCAAAAAAGTAACCGTGTGATCTCGCACTTGATCCTGCAGTTGTAATATTTCCTATTTGTGTAATGGTGTTACTGTCACCATTATCTAGATAATAACCATGAGACCATTTAATTCCGGTAGACTCCAAATCTCCTGATTGTGTGATATTGTTGCTTTCGCTGTTATGTATCATATATAAACGTGAAGTATAGTTTGTAGTTTTTACCTTTCCTGATTGTGTGATGGTATTGCTATCACTTGAGCTTAAAAAAATACCGTAGCCCTGAACTCCACTGGTTGTAATAGTACCTGATACGTCGAGAGTATTGCTGTTGCCTCGTAATATAACTCCATATGCTTTAGTTCCTGAGGTTGAAATATTTCCTAACTGGTTAATTGTATTACTCTCCCCAGAAGCATCAATTCCTTCTATTTTTCCTGAAGTAGTTATGGTTATTCCCGAATTTAATGTAAGACTATCATTGCCATTAATAGTATTATCATCATTTGTAGATGTTGAATTATCAGAGATTATATAATCATCGGCTAATAAATTTTCAGATAAAAAAAAACTTAGAACTAAGATGACTAAAATTTTTTTCATATAAAAATCTTATCACTGTGTCATGAATGTGTCGAGATTTTAGATATTTTTCAATTAACGTGCAAACAAATACATATTTAAATTTTAGCAATTGATTTGTAATCAATAGGTCCGCGGTTCGAATCCGTGTGGGGCACCATCATTCAATAAAATCAACAAATCAGTTTGTTAACTTTTAAAAAACACTTTTAAATGCAAAATCTAAACCATAGGTTTCTTGATCTTCTGTTGTTTTTTTGGCTGAAGCCTTAATGAACAAGTTCGTGTTATTTAAAAAAGAGTAATTTGCGTTTAAACCCAATTTGCCAAAAAAATCTTTTTGTGTTCCATTGTTAAAAGTAAGCTCTTGCCCTGCTACTGTGTACTTCTGATTTTTTCCTAAAAACAAAGTTCTACCACCAAATGTAAGTTCAGGATTAAATGAAAAATTTTTATTTAAATTTCTTTTCCAATCATAGGTAATGTCTCCCATAAACTGCCCTATTAGACGTGAGTTCCAAGTAACATCTTCAGACTCTATGTAATTAGGAAATCTTTGAAAACTTGTGTCTAAATTAATTTTAATATTTCCATTTTGTATTTGAGAGCCAATAATAGCTGAAAATGAATCATAATCCTTATTAATAGTTTCTTTTCCTGATGCCACTGTATTATTTAGTTGGGTACGGTTACTCTTATGTTTGTGATATCCAAGGACTGATTTTAAACCAATTTTTTTATCTTTAAAAAAATTTAAATCTCCAAATACAAAACCTGACTGAAGACTAGAACCTGAAACATTAAGGTTTAAAAAATCTGAGGTGTCAGATGAAAAACTAAAAATTTGGTGACCATTATATTGGTCATTATTTATAGGAAAACCAATAACTACATTGTTTTGAGAAGATGTAAATTTATCAATTGCATCGTCGTTATCACGGTCAGAATAAGATTTAGAAAAAAAGCCAAATTCTTTATTTTTATTTATCTTTTTATTGGAATAATCAAAAGCCTCATTAATATGATCTACCTTTTGTGCTGCAATTTCATCTGCCATGGATTGAGAAATCGCTGAAGATGATTTTGCTAATCCTCCACTGTAAACAACATCACCACATCCAGATTTATCATTTACAGACCAGCTACCAGTTAATTTATAGCTGTATGATGAGCATAAATTAAAATTTAAAGTATTGCCCGAGTCATCATCGGCATCTATTGTGCCAACTATAAGCGTACCATCATAAAAATTTAATATATTGTTGTCCCCATTAGTCTCAATAGAAAGATGGGAAGGATCACCAGTTGCTTCAATCGTTCCATAATTATTTACTGTAGCACTTGCGCCAATTCTCATAGTGTCACATGTTGCTGTAATAGTTCCCCAATTATTTATAGTAGATCCTGTAACACCTTCTTTTGCATTGATCGCACCTAAATGAGTAGCATCGTTTGAACATCCGCCACTATTAGGAGCAGATATTATTCCGCCTGCATAATTGTTTAATATAAACCCGCTAAGCGTCGCCCCCCCCCTCCAGAAGTGTCTTGATAAAACAATGTTTGTCCCGATGCATCCGTATTGGTTATTGTACCATAATTATCAATTTTAAAATCATCTGATCTATCAAATCTTATTGTAAATGCTCTTGTAGCTTTTATAGTTCCTTCGTTATAAACATAAGCACTTATTCCATCTCCATCTCCATCTGCCATATCTGTAAGGAAGAGAGTTGAATTCCCAGTAGATTCCATCGTTCCATAATTTTTAATAGTTAAATCGCTTTGCTCAGGATCATCAGCTCTAATAATAGTATCCTTATCATCGTCACTTGAAGTAGTATTTAATGTACCTCTATTTGTAATTGTTAATCCTGTGCTATCGTCTTCAATCTTAATACAATTTGACCATTGACTCTCTGCAGTTTCAACGCAATTTATAGAACCAGTTGATGTAATAGTTAAATCTTCTGTAATAGTTTTTGAAGATGTTTGAGTTGTAGCTGTTGAAATCGTTTCAGCATTTAAATTGTTAGATAAAAAACAAAGCAAAAATATAAAAAAAAAACTTCTCATAAAAACTTTATTATTAATTAAGCAATTAATTGTTGTTGATATATTTTTGCGCTCATGACTATGCTAAAACCTATCATAGTTGCAAGCATTGAAGAACCGCCATAAGACATAATAGGTAAAGGCGAGCCCACAATGGGCAATAATCCTAAAACCATACTCATATTAACTGATATATAAATAAAAATTGCTGCTGCAAAACTATAACAAAAAAGTTTTGCAAAAAAGCTTCTGGCGTTTGCTCCAATTTTTAAAATTCTAAAAATCATAATGGCATAGATTAATAAAAGAAAAACCGAACCAGTAAATCCATGCTCTTCTGTAAATAATGTAAATATAAAGTCAGTATGTTTTTCGGGTAAAAATTCTAAATAACTTTGTGTTCCTTTTAAAAAACCCTTGCCAGTTAAACCGCCTGAACCTACGGCAATTTTCGATTGTATAATTTGATATCCCGCACCCAATGGATCTCTTTCAGGATTAAAAAAAGTTAAAATTCTTAATTTTTGATAAGGTTCTAAAAAAGAGATTACAAAAGGCATTGAAACAAGAAAGGTTAATGAAGAATAAATAAAAAATTTTACATGAAGTCCGGCAAGCCATAAAGCAACAAGCCCACTTAAAGCTATCAAAATAGCAGTGCCTAAATCGGGCTGACTAGCTACTAGTAGTATTGGTAATATTAACGCTACAAATGGAACTAACAAATTTTTAAAACTATTTATACTATTGATTTGCATGCGATGAAAAAATTTTGCATAAAAAATTATTATTGCAATTTTCATTAATTCTGATGGTTGAAGGTTTATAAAATATAAACTTATCCATCTTTGAGATCCTGATGCAGTGATGCCGTATAAAGATGCCCATATCACAAGCCCTAAAGTAATTGCATAAAATAAGTATCCTGTAGAATACCAAAATCTAATATTGAGAAAAGATAAAAACATCATCATAATAAAAAAAACACCTAATCTTATGATGTGACTTCTGCTGTGATATAATAACTCACCACCATCAGTCGAATACATTGAGAATCCACTTATAACTCCTATAAGTATTATGCAAAATAATAAAATATAATCTAAAGATCGTAACTTTTGAAAAAAAGTTAGTTGATTAGAATATGAAGATTGTTGAAACATTTAAGTTTTTATTAAATTTTGATTTTTTATTTTCTCTCTTAATTCATGTCTATCTATGATTAATTTAAATAATTTTTTGGCAATAGGTGCTGCAGCAGAACTTCCTGATCCACCATGTTCAACAATAACGCTAACTGCATATCTAGGATTTTTGTAAGGACCATAGGCAATATAAAGAGCATGATCTCTTTGTTCATAAGGGATTTGACTTGTGTGTAAATCTAATTTCCTTGCTTCTTCAGTAATTTTTTTTACTTGGGATGTGCCAGTTTTACCTGCAAATTGATATTTTGGATCTTCTATTCTTGATGAATAAGAGGTTCCCATAACTTCATTAGTAGAACCAAACATTGCTTCTAATACAAATTTAACATTTTCAGGATTTCTAAAAAGTGGACGATTTTCCTTTCTTTCAATATGAAATAATTCTTCAAATCTTTCCCTTGGTGAAGCATATTGTTTATCTTTTTGTTTAAAAGCATTATTAGCCATTCTATATTTAATTTTTTCTAAACTTTCCTGATTTTTATCCACAGTTATTTTTGGATAAATTTCAAATCCACCATTTGCTA